>Ga0075308_1000167_pt1 | contig 19179 bp, 15 predicted proteins | sample Joice_ThreeSqA_D_3_FD_120062 | JGI IMG/M metagenome (GOLD analysis project Ga0075308, IMG submission 120062) | Natural and restored wetland microbial communities from the San Francisco Bay, California, USA, that impact long-term carbon... | ecosystem: Environmental > Terrestrial > Soil >... | reverse complement strand
TAAAGATAAGCACTGTTGATCCTGGAATGGTTAAAACGGACTTCAGCCTTGTAAGATTTAAAGGGAATAAGGAGCGTGCAGACAAGATTTATGAAGGAATGAAACCTTTAACCGCAGAAGATATCGCAGATGCTGTACTCTATTGCGCAACACGTCCACAGCATATCAACATAGATGAAATAATGATGACGCCCACGGCACAGGCTTCAGCAATCCACGTCAAGAGAAAATAAACAGTCAGACAAAAAGACTGACATCTCCTGCGCCTTCTCTAATTACTTCGGGTTCATCATTACTTAAATCTATTACACTGGAAGGCGAACCGATAAGATTGCCGGATGCCAACATCAAATCAACCTGGGAGTTAAATATACTTTTGATCTCTAAAGGATCGTATAAAACCTCGCCTTTCCTGTTTGTTGCACTTGTACTTATTATCGGGTGTCCGAGTTCTTTAACTATACTCAAAGAAACCTGGTGATTAGGAACTCTTATTCCCACCGTCTTTCTTTTACTCCATAATTTTTTAGGAACTTCTTTTGCAGCAGGAAGAATAAAAGTATAGGGACCGGGCAATAAATGCTTCATCTTTCTATAAGCATAATCAGAAACTTTAGCATACTTAGCTATATCTTTCAAATCTGAACAGATGAAGCTAAACAATTTTGAGCTTACATCATTTTTAATATAAAAAATTCTCTCAAGTGCTGCTTTGTTAAAAATGTCGCAGCCTATTCCATATACAGTATCTGTGGGATAAATAATAACTCCGCCGTTTCTCAGAGTTTCAACAGCCTTGTTAATAAAGCGGAGTTGCGGGTTTTCCGGGTGAAGTTCATAGTACTCCATATTATTTCCTTTCCATCGGGTTTTGTAGCGTTAAAAATGAAGGGAAAAGCCTGATACATAACAAAATTCATAGCCGTTTCTAATGAAAGTTAAAAAGGTTTTTCTCATTGTCAACACAAATGTTATCCGTATTTAAGGAAATTTTTACTGAATAATAAAGCATCAAAAAATGCCGTTTTTTTATCATGAATTTGTTATATTAACGGCTCAAAATTTCTGTAGAAAAAGAATCGGGAGTTTATAAAATGGCAAGAAAATGCCAAATAACTGGTAAGAGCCCAATGTCGGGTAATCACGTATCACACGCACATAACAAGGTTAAAAGAAGATTTTTACCAAACCTTCAGAAGAAAAGAATCTGGGTGCAGGAATTAAACAGGTTTGTCACTTTAAAATTGTCGGCACGTGCAATAAAAAGTATTTCCAAAAACGGGACAGCTCAATTAGCAAAAATGATAAACGAAAAGCAGATTAGAGTCCGTTAAAAAGTTTTTAATATTTAAAAGAAAAAAGGAAAGCTTATGCTTTCCTTTTTTTATCTCTTTTGAGTAGGAATTCTATTCTCTGACAACCCAAACTTTTATTTTAGCATCTACATTTGAATGAAGTTTAACGTTCACCTCATAAATCCCCAGAGATTTTATAGTCTCTGCTACCTCAATTCTTCTTTTATCAATATCAAAACCTTTTTCTTTTAAGGCATCCGCCATCATTTGGGTAGTAACCGTACCAAAAATTTTATCTTCTTCACCAACCTGTACAGGAATGGTAACGGAAACTTTTTCCAATTCTACCGCCTGAGCTTCAGCAGATTTCTTTTCCATTTCTGCTTTCTTGGCAAAATTCTTTTTCTCTTCTTCAAGTGAAGCTAAATTTCCTTTAAGAGCAGCGTAGGCAATTTTGCGCGGTAAAAGAAAGTTCCTGGCAAAACCATCTTTAACATCTACTACTTCTCCAATTTTTCCTAAGGATTCGTAATCCCTTCTAAGTATAACTTTCATTTTATCTCCTGATTCAGAATCTATCTAACAGTATCCGAAACATAAGGCAACAGAGCCATATGCCGGGCACGCTTTATTGCAAGAGCAAGCTGCCTTTGATATTTAGCACTTGTACCTGTAATTCTTTTAGGAATTATCTTCCCCTGCTCGGTTACATATCTTTGCAGCAGCTTAACATCTTTGTAGTCAATATATTTAATATTGTCCCGTGTAAACCTGCAATACTTTTTTACTTTAATTTCTTTTTTCATTGCTACCTTTTATTTAATTAAATCCGATTCTTCATTTGACAAGAATTTATCAAAAGAGTCATCTGTATAGTCTGCATCACTTTCATCCGAAACAAGATCCTCCTCGTGAGCAGTTCCGTTTTCCCCTTCATTTTGTCTTTCTCTCTTGTTAAGAAACTGGATTCTCCTGGCTTTTATTTCTACAATGCTTCTGTTATGCCCGTCATCAGATTTCCAGCTGCGGCTTTGAAGTTCACCATCAACAAGAACAGCTGACCCTTTTTTCAGTCTATCACGGCAACTCTCTGCAAGCTTATTCCAGGCAACAATGCCAACATAACAAACATCCTCCTGCCATTGGTTTGAACTATCTTTGTACTTCCTGTTTGAAGCAATAGAAAAGTTTACAACCGGTGTATTATTAGTTGTCTGACGGAATATAGGATCTTTAGTAAGATTACCTGCAACTATCACGTAGTTTATTTCGGGCATTTTCAGATCAGCCATGATTTACCTCCATCATGAATCTAAGTATTATTATTTACTATCCAGTTCTTTTACTTCCTGAGATTTTACATTATCAACCCGTACAGAACTTTGGCCCTCGGAACTGTTAGCTACGGATTGAGCTTTATTTTTTTGTAATTGTTCAATAGCGTCTTTATCTAAACGGATGGTAAGAAACCGGAGAATATATTCATCAAGTGTGTAAAATCTTTCAAGCTTGCTAATAATATTTGAGGGAGCATCAAATCTGAATATTACATAATACCCGATCTTGCTTTTCTTAACCATGTAGGCTAATCTTTTTCTTCCCCAGTTTTCCACCTCAGTTATTTCCCCGGCGTTACTAGCAATAGTTTCCTTGATACGAGCAATTATTGCTTCAATTTGTTCATCATCAAGAGCTGCATTAACTAAAACAGCACTTTCATATGTGTTATTTTTCATTCATTACCTTCCTATGGGCTTTGGCCTTCAGATTAACTGAAAGCAGGAATTATTAATAAAACTAAAAACGGCTGTCAATTTATTTAATTAAAGAGGCAATTACAAGTACCGTAATTGCCTAAAATTAAATAATAATTATCTATAAGTCTACTCTATTGCACGCATTTTATAGAAAGAACGCCATGCAAAGTACAACCCTACAAGAAAAACTACTATACCAACATAAGGAGCGCTTGCACGGAATGTTTCAGAAATTGAAATTTCCATAGCTAGCAATCCGAACAACGTAGTGAATTTAATTATCGGGTTAAGTGCCACAGAAGAAGTATCTTTATATGGATCTCCTACTGTATCTCCAACAACAGTAGCATCGTGAAGTGCCGTACCTTTTTCTTTGTATTCAACTTCTACAACCTTTTTGGCGTTGTCCCAAGCTCCTCCGGCATTTGCCATAAAAACTGCTTGGAAAAGTCCGAATATTGCAATAGAAACCAAGAAACTTATAAAAAATGAAACCGGGTTTACGGAATTTACAGGTGCAGAAAATAAAGCAAATGCAAGCGCAAAGGAAAAAATGGCGATAAAAATATTGAACATTCCTTTTTGTGCATATTGGGTACAAATCTTAACAACTTCTTTTGATTTTTCTATTGACGCACTTTTACTTGCTGTTTCATCCAACTGGATATTTTTCTTTATATATTCAACAGCCCTGTATGCTCCTGTAGTAACAGCCTGAATTGAAGCTCCGGTAAACCAAAAAACAACGGCTCCACCGCATATAAATCCTAAGCTTGTATAAGGATTTAATATACTTAGAACTGATGCAGGATCAATTCCTAAAGTTTGTTTTAGTACAAGAATCAATGAGAATATCATTGCGGTAGCTCCAACAACAGCAGTACCGATTAATACAGGTTTGGCTGTCGCTTTAAAAGTATTTCCGGCTCCATCATTTGCTTCGAGATAATATTTTGCCTTTTCAAAGTCAGGTTTAAATCCAAAATCTTTTTCGATTTCAACATCAACATCTTTTATTGCTTCAATTAAAGAAAGTTCATAAATCGACTGTGCGTTGTCTGTAACCGGACCATAGCTATCAACTGCAATTGTAACCGGACCCATTCCTAAAAACCCAAAAGCTACAAGTCCAAAAGCAAAAATTGATGGATAAATCATAAAGCTGGAAAGTGCATCCGCACTGGTTATGTAAGCAATGAACATTAGAAGGACAAACACAAGTCCCATCCAGAATGCACTGAAGTTTCCGGCAACCAAACCTGAAAGAATATTTAGTGAAGCACCACCTGCTTTTGATGAGGAAACTATTTCATCAACGTGTTTAGATTTGGTACTGGTAAAAACTTTAGTGAACTCCGGTATTAGAGCGGCTCCCAGTGTACCGCAGCTTATTACAGTTGAAAGAATTATCCAGAGATTATTAGGAAGACTTCCTATCATAAAATAACTTACAACAAAAGTAACAATTATAGAAACTATAGATGTTATCCAGACTAAAGAAGTTAAAGGAACTTCAAAGTCGATATCATCTTTCTTTGAAAAACGTATTTGAATTAAAGTTTTATTTATTCCAAAAGATATGATTGACGTAACAATCATCATAATACGCATTGCAAAAATCCAGGTAAGAAGTTCCGTCTGGTAAGTAATATCGGCAACGGCAAGAACTATTAAACTGATTAAAGCTACACCTGTAACTCCGTATGTTTCAAAACCATCGGCTGTAGGTCCAACGCTATCACCCGCATTATCGCCAGTACAGTCGGCAATAACTCCCGGGTTACGCGGATCGTCTTCTTTAATTTTGAAAACTATTTTCATAAGATCTGAACCAATGTCTGCAATCTTTGTAAAGATTCCGCCTGCAATTCTTAATGCACTCGCACCTAAAGATTCACCAATAGCAAAACCGACAAAACAAGCCCCGGCATAAAGTCTTGGTATAAAAAGTAAAATAATAAGCATCATTATAAGTTCAACACATACAAGCATTACCCCGATGCTCATTCCGGCATCGAGAGGAATGTTTAAAAGTTTTACCGGTTTTCTTTCAAGAGATGCAAAAGCCATCCTGCTATTTGCTAAGGTGTTCATTCTTATTCCAAACCAGGCAACACTGTATGAACCAAGAATTCCAACAACGGTCCAGAGTAAAATCAATAATACACCGCTTATTTCATTTTCCATTAAGTAACCGAAATAAAATGCAATGCAAGCCGCAATAAAAAGGAAAAGAACAATTAAAAGTTTTCCTTGCTGAATCAGGTATGTTTTACAGGTTTCAAAAATAACCTGCGCAATATCAAGCATTGATTGGTGAGCTTTTAATTTTTTCACTTTAAAATATTGATACATTCCGAAAACCAACCCCGCGAAACAGACGACCAATCCCCAAATTAAAATTGATTGTTGGCTATCGTTAAGAGTGGGTATTTTTAAATTTGATTCGCTTGCAAAAATATAGACTGGACTAAAAACGACTAGTAAAATAGGTAATAATTTTTTCTTCATTGTGGTTCCAGGTGTTTATTCATGTTAATATAATTAAGTATAACTATGTAAGACTATTTTTGTAAAAAGCCTCAACTAATAACTCAGTTAAGGGTATCAGAATCTTTATTAATTTCTTTTTTTAACAGCCTGCTGTTTGCATTCAGCATTCTGCTAACTCCACCTATAATAAACTCTTCTAAGAGAACAGTTCCTGTTTTAAACACATTAGGCAAAGCTTCCTTTTCTTCTTCACTAAAATCTGTTAAAACATAATCAGCCATTTTGCCTTCGGCAAAGTTATTACCGATACCTATTCTAAGTCTCGGGAACTGGTCATCCTGAAGATGAAAAATAATTGAGTTGATTCCATTATGTCCCCCATCTCCGCCTGATTTTCTAATTCTAATATCTGCAAACTGAAGATTCACATCATCAACAATTACGAGGAAATCTTCAATATTTGTTTCATATTTTTTAAAAGCCTGTAACGCTGCTAAGCCGCTATTATTTACATAAGTCGTTGGTTTAATAAGCATGAAAGAACTTGGGGATAAATTCCCCGTGGCATAATAGTAATCAAATTTTGAAGGCTTAAAAGCGACTGAATGTTCTTTAGCAAAATAATCTAATAACATAAATCCAACATTATGACGGTTAAAATTATACCGTCTTTCGGGGTTTCCTATACCCAACAGAATCCGCACTATTCTTCTTCTTTTTCTTCTTCCTTACTCTTTCCAATGAGTTCAGGTTCTGTAGGCTCTTCGACAGCCTCCTCAGGAGTAGGTTCTTTTTCAACTTTAGGATGATTTACAGAAACAACCACAGTAGTTTTTTGATTCAAAATAGTAACTTTATCAAAAGCTAAATCGCTTATGTGAATGGAGTCACCAATCTTCAAATCAGTAACATCAATTTCGAGATGCTGAGGTATATCCTTTGGTAAACATTCAATTTCAAGCTTATGTAGATGCTGTTGTAAAACTCCACCATCTTTTACTCCTACAGCACTGCCTTTATATACAATAGGAACTTCTAATTCAAAAGTTTCACCGGAAGTTAAACCTAGTAAATCGAAATGTACTATACGGTCGGTGACAGGGTCAAATTGTACATCCTTGATAATACAATCGAGTTCCGTATTATTATCAACCTTAAGCCCAACAAGATGTGTCTCTCCTGTAAAAACTAAAGGCTTAATTGCCTTCTCAGAAACATCAATAGAAATCGGGTTTGTCCCTCTCATATAGAATACACCCGGAATTCTTCCGTTCTTTCTTTGGGTTTTTGTTTTGGATTTTGGTCCGGTTTTTCTTGAATTTGCTTCTAAAACTACTTTTTCCATTTTATCTCCAAATAAACTCTGTTATCCTTTATCAATTTCAAATAATGAACTAATTGATTCATTATAATGTGTTCTTTTAATAGCTTCTGCGAAAATATCTGAAGCCGTTATTATCGAAATTTTATCCGTTTTAATATCGGGTCCTAAAGGTATTGTATCCGATACATACAATTTTGTTAATTCTGATTTATTGATACGGTCGAGCGCTGGTCCTGACAATAACGGGTGCGTAATTGAACTGTAAATATTTTTTGCACCATTTTTTTTCAGAGCTTCAACAGCACTTACCAAAGTACCCGCTGTATCAATAAGATCATCAACCAAAAGAACATCTTTCTTTTCAACATTACCGATTATGTTAACCACTTCAGCCTGGTTTTGTTTCGGTCTTCTTTTATCAATTACTACTAAACCACAATGCAGCCTTGTTGCATAAGATCTTGCCAGTTTAATGCCCCCGATATCGGGAGAAACAACTACAAGATTTTTATCCTTATTCTTAAAGAGCCCAGAGAATAAACTCGAGCCGTATAAGTGATCAAAAGGTATATCGAAGAATCCTTGTATCTGAGCCGCATGCAAATCCATTGTGATTACTCTATCGGCACCGGCGACTGTAATAAGATTAGCCACCAACTTCGCAGTAATAGAAACCCTGGGTTGGTCTTTTCTATCCTGTCTCGAATAACCAAAATATGGAATTACCGCCGTAATTCGTTTTGCCGACGACCTTTTGGCGGCATCGATCATTATTAAAAGTTCAAGTATGTTATCAGACGGAGGAATTGTCGGCTGGATAATAAAAACATCCAGGCCCCGAATATTCTCAAGATATTTTACCCAAATCTCACCGTCACTAAATCTTTTTAACTCAACTAATCCTAAGGGCTGGCCAAGATTTTCGGCAATTTTCTCAGCTAATGGTCTGTTGGAACTTCCCGAAAAAATCTTATATCCAGCTGTAGCCATATAAAAAAATGATAACTCACTTTTCTTAAAAAATAGACGTGAAATATAATTAAATCGCTCTGGTAAGTCAATAAAAACTATTTACGGAAAGTATAGCTTTTCTTCAGGTTCAGCTCAAAAATCAATCTTTTTTCTTCCTGAATAAAAATATTATAACTATTAAAAGAACCATGCCTGAGAGAACATAAATCCAGTAAGGAGTTTCCTTTAGCTTGAAAGGAATAAACGTAACAGAGATAGTTTTACCGCTCCCAATTTCGGCAAGCGTATAGTCCCATGTTAAGGTTTGTCCATCTTCTTTAAGAGCATTATGTGTAATAATGTTGCCTGAAAATTTATAAATATAAGTTACTTTATACTTGCTTCCATCTATTCCAAAACCGGTTGCAATCGGAGGGATATACTGGGAAAAAATCTTTTGACCGGAAGCACCATCTTTAAGTGAAAACTGAAAGTCTTCAAATATTTTCATCCGGGTTAGTGAATCAATATTAGTAAAATTTAAATCGATTAAAGAATGTGTGGTGCTGTCAACTGAATCAACAAAAACTGTAATATTATTTATCGTGGTATATTTTGAAGAAAATTCTTTTCGTATAAGATCAGGATTAAAGATACCAATTTTATTTATGGTTGAAGTGTCTATAGTTTGTGGCAAGTTTACCCAGTAATCAATTTTCATTGTGCCTGAGCCGTCAGGATATAAATGAACTTCCTGAGTATAGTTCAAACAACCATTAATGGAAATAAGAAATATTAAAACTAAAAAACTAACTATTGAACGAGGAAGATTCTTAGTCATCATTTTCAAAAACCGGGCTTCCGTCAATTTTGCTTTCCAAGTAAAAAACTATTTGTAGAAATATATCTAATTTTTCATTAAGTTTTTGCCATACTTAAAGGAGTATTTATGCCAACGTATGAGTATAAGTGTTTAAACTGTAATAATATTTTCGAGGTTTTCCAGTCAATGAGTGCTGAACCCCTAAAAGAATGTCCTAAATGTAACGGTCCGGTAAAACGATTAATCGGATCGGGTTTAAGCCCCATTTTTAAAGGCAGCGGTTTCTATCAAACAGATTATAAAAATAATCCCAGTAAATCTGCTTCTCCACCAAAGAAAGAAGGAATAAAAGAAGAGCCTAAAAAGGAAACTAAGACTTCAGATAAATTTGAGAAAGTTAAGAAGAATTAAACAAATAAAATTTAAGAATACGCGAACCCGTTCTCATTAACAAGAACGGGTTCAATATTTTATATTAGAAATCCTGACCGAGGGAAATATAGTATTTAGGTGAAGAGAAATGTTCTACGCTATAAGCCCAGGCAACATCAAGCTTTAATAAAAAGCCTAAGAAAAATATTCTTGCCCCAATCCCAGTACCCATCAGTAAATCTTTTGAAATAACATTATTGTTAATATCTCTTTCAAAGAATCTTAATTGTTTACTGTCGTTCCATGCAGTACCTACATCTAAAAAGACATTTCCAAGAATATTGCTGAATAAAATCGGTAATGCACCGGTAACCAGGTATCTAATCAAAGGAAACCGGAACTCCATGTTCATTAAAGAATACTTAGTCCCAATTTCTTCGGCATAATCATAACCGCGTAAAGGAAGAGCGGCAGTTAAAAATGCAAAGTCTGAAGCTGATTCAAGCGGAACATCCGTTGTAGCAAAAGATCTGTTTATCCAGTTTTCGACTCCTCCAATAAAAAATCTCTGCGGATTTGCGCCTGCTGAGAATCCTCCGGATAATCTGAAAGCAAATGAATAATCAGTTCCAAACCTAAAGTAAGTTCTGTAATCACCAAGTAAAGAATAAAAACTTAAATCCCTTCTGTTTAAACCGGGATTTCCAATTATATCAAGCCTATAACGGGTTCCTTCAATTGGAGCAGTATAACCCCAAAGAACATTATCGTGAACAAAGCTTGCACTCGGAACTAAGTAAGAAATATGCTCCGAGGGTACATTAGGGTCATCAAGATCTTCGTTGGAAAGGTTAAGCCAGCTTAATCCTACATCAACTCTGTAAAAACGATTAAGCGGATAACTCATCGAGCCTGCTACTCCAAAATTTCTGAAACGAAAGAGATCAGTATAAAGACCTCTTGTAAGATATACAAAACGCGCAGTATGAAAGAGTTCTATACCATAATTAATTCTTTCTGGCAAGTAATAATATGCAAGTCCGTAATCGCTGTTCTTAAGATCTATCTGAAGACTGGTAATTCCAATCAGCCTGTGATTGCCAAGCACATCACTAAATGATATTACGGTCGTTCCGAGTAAACCGTACAAGGAACTATATCCTGCATTAGCATAAACAAGATCGGGAGAGAAAGTAATTTTATACTTATTAACTTTATAATCGCCCTGTTTATCAAGGTTATCTGTTAAATTAAAATTCGGATTTTCTTTTTTGCTTGTATCTTTTTTTGAATCAAAATTACCAAAGACATAATTACCAAAATCTATCTGAACCGAATCCCCATATATTTTTGTTGAGTCCACATAATTACCTGTGTAAACTGGATAAGGTAAATTTTGTTCTTCTTCATTTTGCAGCGAATTGTTATCTGACATATTTTTTTCTTCATTCTTTTCTTTGTTTTGGAGTCCACTAATATATAATGTGGGTTCAAGCTTATCTTTTCCAAGATCAATTTCAAACGGATTATTCAATAAAAAGATATTAAAAGCTGACTGATAAAGTGATGTGAAAGCTAATTTCTTTCCATCTTTTGAAAGCGACAATTGGTAAAGACCATTCAACGAATTTGTAATCGGAACCGCAGTCTTTCCTGTTCCATCATTTGTCTGAAGATTTAGCTTATAAATATTATTTATTCCGTTCATATCGGAAATAAAGAGAATTTCTTTGCCATCTGGACCTACGACTGGAAATCTTTCGTCGCTTTCGGGTAGATCAGTTATTCTGTGAATTTCTGAATTTTCAATATTGAGAGAATAAATATCTCGCTGGTTATAATTAGAGTTATAAATTTTAAAAGTATCCGGAACCGCTTCTTCTGAAATATATTTTCCCCTGTCGGATACAAAATAGAGAGTTTCGCTATCGGGTGACCAAACCGGATCATCATCAGAAAAAATATCGTTTGTCAGATTTATTACTTGCTTTGATTCTAAATTGTAAACATAAACATCAGACTGCTTTTCTGTTTGTCCGATAAAGGCAATGTTCTTTCCGTCAGGTGACCATATAACACTTTTAATTCCTTCGGAAAGTTTAATTGGCAGCGTTTCTCTTTCTTCTGTCTCAACATCGATAAGATATACAATATCATAACCTCCACTTAATGCGGATATGATTATTTTTTGTCCATCAGGAGACCAACTTAGTCCCGGCGTAAGCACATTCAATTCTTCGAAGTCAGGAGTTTTGCTTCCTTCAACTAATTTTTTAATAATTTTTCCATCTATAGCATCCATCAAAAAGACATCAAAGTAATAATCTCTATTCGAGATAAATGCAATTTTATCGCCTTGTGGTGAAATTGCCGGACTTGTGTTGTAGAAGCCTCCGTCTTCGCGGTTATCAGTTAAACGTTTCGCAAATTCATCCGGATCCTTTCTTATGGCGATGTCGGGCCAATATTTTTTTCTTATATATTTTTTCCATCTTTCGTTTAATTCTTTAAGTGAAATTCCTATCGAAGCTTTTATTCCTTCTTCTACGTTTCCGGTGCTTTTTATCTTATTTATTAACTCTCCAAGCTTTCCTTCCCCATATTTGGAAGCTATATAATAAAACACTGATTGACCACCCCTGTAAGCCAGGTATCCGTTAAGCTGCTTAATATCAGGAAGACGTTCGCTGATTGTAGCATCACGCATATACATATCTTCCTCAACATCCCAACCTAAAGCTTGGTATTCTGCCATTCCTTCATTAAACCATAGCGGTATTTGCAGAGTTATATTATTTGAAATTATGTTCTGCAAAGACCCTCCATAAAACATATCGTTTAATACGGCATGAACTAACTCGTGATGTACAAGGTGACGAAGAAGCTTGTATGAACCATTAAATTGAATTACAACCCTGTTTTTAAATAATTCTGTAAATCCCTGTATTCCCTGATCAAGATATTGATCCGTAATATTTGTTTCCTGAAAATCATTTTGAGAATTATAGACAATTATAGTTATCCGGTTATTTATGTTATATCTGAAATTATTCTGAATTGATGTTAAAGCATCCTCAGCAACGTGTGCAGTAAACTCTGCTATGGTAGAGCCTTTCTGGCTAAAATATATATCGAAGTGATCGGTTTGAATATAATACCATGTCAGTGATTTATACTGAACTTTGTTTTGCCCGAACTGAGCATATGTATTAACAAAACTTATACTGAATAGAATCAGAATATATGTTGTTATTTTTTGCATTTCTATGCCTCACTCTTTCGAAATTATAAAATCTAATTCTGATTTGTCTGCGTCAACACGAACAAGTTTAACTTTGACTTTATCACCTAACCTGAACTGTTTTTTTGAAACTTTACCAATTAATGCATATTTTTTCTCATCGTAAACGTAAAAATCTCCCTCCAAATCTCTCAGCCTTATCAGACCTTCGGCCAAATTATCAATTATTTCAACAAAAATTCCAAAATGGGCAATACCACTTATTATTGCATTGAATTCTTCACCAAGATGCTCTTTGAGATAATCAATCTGCTTAAGTTTCACAGATAATCTTTCAGCCTCAACTGCATTTCTTTCACATATTGAAATATGTTCGCTGATTTCTTCCAGCTTTGCCATCGAATAACTTATGCCCTTGTTGCTTTCAGTATAATTATAAAGAAGCCTGTGCACTATTAAATCGGCGTACCTTCTTATCGGGGAAGTAAAGTGAGTATAGTATTTAAAGCCAAGCCCGTAATGCCCGATGTTGTTTGCTGAATATACCGCCTTTGCCATTGATCTTATTGCAAGCTCATTTATTACAGCTTCCTCTTCACTACCTTTAATTTGTTCCATAAGATTCATGAATTGAACAGACTGTGAAGGAGAATTCGGATCAAAAGAATAACCTAACGATTTCAGGAATCTTGCAAATTCATGAATTTTGTCTTTATCCGGTAAATCATGAACTCTGTAAATAAATGGATGAGCAGTTTTCCCGGGTAAGCCAATGTGTTGTGCAACTATCTTGTTAGCAAGAAGCATAAATTCTTCAACAAGCATGTTGCTTTCTTTTAGTTCCTTTTTAATAATTTCGGTTGGCTTTCCATTTTCATCAAGTATGAACTTAACTTCAGGTGTATGAAACTCTATTCCACCTTCTTTAAATCTTTTCTTTCTCAATACTCTCGCAATATTATTTATACTGATTACTTCCTGGGCAAAATCACCTTCTTCAGAATCAATTATATTCTGCGCCTCATCATAAGTATATCTTCTTTTACTGTTTATTATAGATTTTTTTATATCGTACTTGACTACCTTACCGCGAAGAGTAAGTTCAACTATAACAGAAAAAGTTAATCTATCTTTGCCGGGAACGAGTGAGCACAGGTTGTTGGAAAGCTTTTCTGGAAGCATCGGAATTACCTGTCCGACAAAATATACACTGTTTCCTCTCTTTAAAGCATGTTTATCCAACTCTGAATCATCTTTTACATAATAGCTAACATCTGCTATATGAATCCCTATAGAAAAATTTCCGTTATCGAGATTCTTAATCGACAAAGCATCATCAAAATCTTTTGCATCTTCAGGATCAATTGTAAAAACAGTTTCATTTCTAAAATCAACTCTCTTCTTTATTTCTTCAGACGGGATTTTAATTTCTATACTATCAGTTTCGTTTATTACTTTCTCGGGAAATTTATATGGCAGATTAAATTCACGTGCTAATGCTATTGCTTCAGTTTCTTCTGTTCCTGATTTCCCGATTATTTCAATAATCTCTGCCTCCGGATTAAGCATCGAAGTATTCCAGAACAAATTAGAAACTATTACCTTATCTCCCTTTTTTGCTCCTTTTAAATTTGAAGCATCTACATAAATATCCCGGTGAATATCTGGATCATCAGGTTTAACAAAATAAAATGAGTTAGATTTTTTAAGAGTTCCGACAATCTCATCTTTTTTTCTTTTTATAACCTTTACGATTTGCCCTTCAAGATTTTTTCCTTTTTGTTTTGCAAAAAGCGCTACTTCAACGGTGTCGCCACTAAAGGCCGTGCTTAAATTCCGGGCTGCAATAAAAATATCGCCTAGTTCTTTTCTGCTGGGAATGACAAATCCAAACCCTCCTTGATTAATTTCGAGCCTTCCGGTTAATTTGTTGCCATCAGGAGTAGGATTTAATTTAAAGCGCTTACCGTTTTTTGTTAAGAAATTTTCTTCGTAAAGTTTGTGTAGCACAGCTTTTAAAGCTGCGTAATCATGTTCAGATGTGAGCCGTAGCCTTTTGGCAACATCTTTACTTTTAAAAGATCTTCCCGGATTCTTTTTAAAGAATGAAATAATTTCCTTCTTCATCAAAATTCAAATCTATATTTAAGACCCAATTCATTAATCATTTCATTTGTATAAGAAGTTTCTGTATTTATTGATTCCTTTCTTTCCAGCCTTAATAAAAATCTTTTTGTAACAGGGTATTCAATTTTAATATTAGCTCTGCTCAAATCCTGGTAAACATCTGTAGAAGTACCAATTTCATAACGAAAGTTTCCCGCTCTTCCAATAAGACTTATCTTAGTTGCGGATCCAACCTGGCGTAATTCAACATTCTTTATTACATCTCCGAATTGCTTATTCAAAAATCCACCCACAATCGAACCTGCAAGCCCCGTTGCAGTTGAAGCAACTGCATTTCTGTCCTGTTGAGTTGCATCATTATTAAACTTTCCCAGCAGGATAAACATTGCTGCATCCGAGGCATCATATTGGGGGGACGGAATATTTTTATCGATATTATCTGCACCATAGTAAACTTTAATATTATTCCCATTGCCTATTAATTTCTTATCGAGTTCCTGCAAAGGTCCATTTACCTCAATTTTTACGGCAACCGGTACGTCTTTTCCCGCATCGGAACCTTCTGCCGGATAATAGTAATCCTTATAAGTTGCCACTATATCAAGATTCGGATTAGTAATATCACTCTCAAACTTTATCGATCCTTCCGCTTCAAGGGTTTTCAAAAATTCAAGTGTCGAGCCTTCCAACAATCTTAATTCTCCTTGAGCAGAGGTTTTCCCGCTATATCTTTCCAACCTTAAACTGCCATCAAGAATAGCTTTAAGGTTCTGGTTAAATTCTTTAGACAATACAAATATTATCGTGGCTTCATTTTCAATCGAAACTTTTAAATCATAATCAAAAACACTTTTCTTTAAGGAATTTTCTTTTTCATTTCCCTGCCTCTGCGCGATACTGACGAGCCTATCAAAATCCATTTCTGGATTATACACAGTTACTGTGTCTCTTGGAAAGCGATACACATAATTTTCAGAATTGCTTTGATATGCCGATTGAGTCTGAGGGAAAGTAAGTTTTGCATCTTTAATAATAACAGGGGCTTCAACAAAAATCCTTCCGTCTTGAAATTCTACAGTTCCATCTGTTCCGATAACAAGGCTGCCGTAAACAGAAGGACTCGCTGATTTTGAAGCTTCGTCAAGAACTTTCAGATCTCCGCTAATTGAAAATTTTGAGGAGACCGGGACGAAATTTTCAAGTATAGCGGCCCCGCTTCCAGTTAGAGTTCCGCCATTTAATGTTCCGGCAACATTAGTAATTGTTAAACTATCTATTGTTAAACGGTTTCCATCTATTTTTATACCCGCAGCGGCATTGTATTCAAGGTTATTTGCTTCAAGAAAAAAGGCGGCATTTTTAACTCTTAAATATCCTTCTGTTTTTAATGATGACAGAGTTCCGGTAAACCTTAAGTCAGACGTAAGATTGCCCCTTAACCTGTTAACCGCGGGGAGTATATCTCCAAAAGCTCCGAGATTAAAACCTTCAGATTTTAGATGAACATCCATCGGTTTACTTTCAACATTGTCTTCTGATGACTCTATTGAAAGATCAATCGGAATATATCCTGTTAATGATAGCGCCGGGCTGGTGGGATTTAAGAGCGAATCTATAAATGCCACATCTAGATCGAGATTTTTATTTTTATAATTAGCTTTGCTCTTAAGCACGCCGAAAGTTCTGCCGCCATATTTCACACTATCTATAGACATATTCATTCCTATAACAGGTTCTACCATATTGCCGGAAATATCAAGCGACATGTTAATATTTGCATTAATGCTATTCTCGGGTCTCAGATGTAAAAGATCGATACTTAAATCTCTCCCCTTAAGACCAGATAGATTTACATTTAATTTCTGATTACCGGTGCGTGACAAAAATCCATTTGCTTTAATATGAGTCTCATTATGTTTCAGGTCAAGTTTCTTAACATCAATATGATCCTCAGTATATGTAAAGCTCTGCACTCCATTATTTAAGATAATAAATTGCTCATCAACAAATTTTAATGAATCAATGGAAACGTCGAGTATATCTTTACTAAAATCGACATCAGCATGTAATTGTGCAGAAAAAGGATCCTGTTTTGCTCCAAAGCTGATATCTGCTTTATCATTCTTCATCTTTAAATCTAAATGAAAATCATTAATATCTTTTCCAGTAAAAATACGATCTGCTGATACGTCCAGATTAACTTCAATGTCAGAAGTAGAAACAACATTGAAATCATTTAATACATCCAGGTTAAGCTTCATACCCGTTATGAAGAAAGCATCATCATCGGTCCATAATTTTATATAATTTACATCAGTCCCAAAATTCAGATGAATACCGTTTTCATCACTTATAATCTTACCTCCGAGTTGAGCATCAATTTCAAGATGTTCGCCAATAAATGCTGAGATAATATTGAAGTCCTTTAACTCTATCGCATAGTTAATATTCATAGGAGAATTTATATTACCTAAAACCGGGGTTTGTGTGCTTGTTACTCCATTTTCGTTTTGAACTGTATCTTTTCCCCGGAATGAAGATGGAAAAAGTTTCTGTATCTTATCATTATATACCCTAGAAAGAACTCCCGATTCATTAGTTAGAAGATTAATCGCATCTGTAACATTAAAATTTCCTGTCATTGTTATATCTGCAATATCAGATATAAAGTTAATTACTCTCTCATGGTTGTCATCAGCTCTTAAATCTACAATTGCTCTTATGCTATCTATGTTAACATCTAAATCTGCTAATTTTGAATTAAAAAGTTTCATGCTCATAAACAAGCTCATGTTGTTTTGATCGAAGCTGTCCCCCTCTCCATTAAATGTAAAGTTAAGATCGCTATGAACCGAGTCACTTGAAAATTCAGCAATATCGAGATTTCTGATATCACCTGTAATTTGGTAAGAAGGATCTTCTTTATTAGTAAAATCAATATTTCCTTTTAAGCCTGCTTTCGTTTTTTTAGAAACCAAATAAAAATCGTATAAAATGTTTTTATTTTTACCATTGGCACTAAGTTTAAGAGTATCAAGAACATTTCCGTTTAAAGTTGAGCCGTTTGCTTTTAAATTTAACGATCCTTCAAAGTTCGCGGGCGTATTTCCTTTTCCGTTAATCCTTCCGACTAAATTTATTGACGATGGAATATCAGCAAAAGGTTTTAGATCAAGTTTACTTACTGAAAAAGAACCATCGTATTCCATCAACGCTTTCTCAATATTAAGATTTATCAACCCGGCAAAAGAACCTTTATTGGTTTTGATAGTAACATTGGTTTTAAATTTAGACGGGGTACCACTATATCTCAACGTATCAAATTTTATAACACCGAGCTCCTGATACAAAGGGATTTCTAGTGACGGCAATAGTTTTTGTATATCCGATTGTTCTATATATGATTTATCAAGATTTGCAGAGATAAACAAAGAGGAAGGATTATTTAAATTTCTTAAAACACCCTTTCCTTCTAAGTTGGAATTCTGAAGCAGAAGCTGAATATGATTAATATCCAGATTACGCGGAGAACCGGAAAGGTTAAGATCAAACGTAAAATTTCCTTCGAGCATATTTAAAGAAGGTATGAAAACTTTTAAATCCTCAAAAGAAAATTTTCTGGAGTTTGCGAGAAAGGTTATATCAGCATTGCCTATATCCGTATCGAGAGTATCAAAAATATTGTAACCATTTAAAACCATTCCTACGTTGAAGTCCGATCTGTCGGTTTGAATCTCAAAATTACGGATTAGAAGATTTTTTTCATTAATTACAAATTCCCCTCTCATATTTCTTAAACTCAGACCGGGTATGTTAGGTGAAAAAGACAGATGATAGAGAGTAAGTCCATAACTATTATTGCTTATATCCAGTTCAGCGCTAAGTTCAAGATCCAAATTTTTAATTCTTATATCATTATAATTGATTCCTTTTTCCCCACGAATCATTTTACTTCCAAAATTCTTATACGAAATATTTATGTTGCTTAATTTCAGGTCGGCTATCTGAATTTTAAATGGAAATTCCGAAGAAGTTGTGTCAGGTTCAGTTGCAGGAAACAGTTTTGTCAGATTCAAAATCCCCGATTTATCTGTTGATAAATTGAAATCCGCGTTTTTAATTTCAAAATCCCTTACATAAATCTTTTTAAGAAGCAGCTGCAGCGGGCTGGTCAATATACTTATCTCATTAGCATTGACAAGAGTATCGCTTTTCATCGTAACAACCGTATTACGAAGTGTTAAGGAAGTAAAAATAGTTCCTTCAAGTTCCCCGATATTTACTTTACCGTTTAGAGTACTATTTGCTATCTCAATTACTTTTCCACGAAGAAATTCTCTGAATGTGTGTGTCTGACTTATTCCTAAGAGAATTAATAACAGGATCAGAAAACCTATGCCGGCGTATAGAAATATATTTACAATTCTTTGAAGAAGAGTTCTTTGCTTTTTTTTATCAGGAGTTTTATTCAGAGTTTCGTTATCCAATGTTTGGTATCCTGTTGTTCACTGCTGTAAAGATTCTATTTCTACAAAGAAATAATTGTAAAAACAAAATGAAAGGGATTTAATTTGAGTATCTTGATAAAATAAGTTCGACTATACGGGAAGTTGATTGATCATTGACGAAAGATATATTTTTAACTTCACCGCCATTGCTTAAAACAATATCACTCCCGACTATTTTATCAAGGGACCAATCCGCACCTTTTACAAGTACATCGGGAACAATAGCTTTAATAATTTCTAAAGGAGTATCTTCTTCAAAAATGACGACATAATCAACCGGCTTAAGAT
>Ga0075308_1000161_pt1 | contig 19871 bp, 16 predicted proteins | sample Joice_ThreeSqA_D_3_FD_120062 | JGI IMG/M metagenome (GOLD analysis project Ga0075308, IMG submission 120062) | Natural and restored wetland microbial communities from the San Francisco Bay, California, USA, that impact long-term carbon... | ecosystem: Environmental > Terrestrial > Soil >... | reverse complement strand
CTGAACTTACAGACGTAATGAGAAAACAGGCTCACCGGTTTGGCGCAAAATCTTTTTACAAAGAAGTTACTGAAGTTGATTTTTCGCAGAGACCTTTTATAATTAAGTCTTATGATGAAACATACACTGCAGATTCTGTTATTATAGCAACAGGCGCTTCTGCAAAGCTTCTTAATATTGAAAGTGAAAAGAAATTTATGGGTTATGGGGTTTCTGCATGTGCAACCTGTGATGGGTTTTTCTTTAAGAACCAGAGAGTGTTAATTATTGGCGGCGGCGATACTGCAATGGAAGAAGCTAACTTTTTAACAAAGTTTGCTTCCGAGGTAATTATTGTACATAGAAGAGAAGAATTTCGTGCATCTAAAATAATGCTTGACAGGGCAATGAATAATCCTAAAATAAAATTTCTGACAAACAAGGTCGTTGTTGATGTTCTCGGTAAGGAAGAAAACGGAAGAAAGACAATGACAGGCGTTCTACTGCAGGATACTGTTGACAATTCAAAAGAAGAATTTCAGGCTGATGGTTTGTTCATTGCTATAGGGCATAAACCAAATACTGACCTCTTCAAGGGAATAATTGATATGGATGAAACCGGTTACATTAAAGTGAAGCCCGGTTCATCTTATACCAATATTGAAGGTGTTTTTGCAGCAGGTGATGTCACAGATAAAGTTTACCGTCAGGCTGTTACTGCTGCGGGCATGGGATGTATGGCCGCAATTGATACTGAAAGATGGCTGGGCGAATTTGAGCACAAAATGCAAATGGAAGGTGTGGAGAGTAAATAGATTTTCAAAATGCGGTCATTCTGAACGAAGTGAAGAATCTTCTAAAGACTCTTTACTCCGCTCAGAGCGACAAAAGATCAATTACTTTTTCTCAATTTTCCTTGCAACAACGTTAGCTACTACAAAACCGATTCCGGTTACGGTGAATAAAAGAAGGGGAACCCAGTAACCACCGCCGTACTCAACTTCCATCATAATACCGAATCCCAGTCCTAATCCAAAAGCAATTGTTATAATACCAATCTTAAGCAATCTGAAAGGATCTTTTTTCCCTTCAAAAAAATCTTTTATTGCCTGGGCATCCATTCCTTTTTCAATAAGTAACTGTCTTTCCCTTGATCTGAAAAAGAAATAAGAGACAAGAATAATTCCCAAAACGAATAATCCCACTATTGGGATAAAAACCGCAACTATTTCTTCATGCATTTAATTCACCTTTATGATTTTTTCAATTTCTTTCATTTTCTGTTTGTTGAGACTATATACATTGTTTTAAGGTTACAGTACCGGTTATTATTTTTTATTAACAGTAAAATGTGTAGGTTAATCCGTACTGCTGTAACCTTTTTAATAACAGAGAGGTCAAAAACAGTAAATGAAAGGCTTAAGCGATCAGGAAATCATAGATTCTGTAAAGAAGGGAAATCATTCTGATTACGCTATTCTTATTGACAAGTATAAGAATAAAGCTCTTTCAATGTTAACAAAAATGCTAAAAAATAAAATGGAAGCAGAAGAGGTTTTACAGGATTCTTTTCTTAAAGCATTTAAGGGGTTAAATAATTTTAAAGGTGAATCTAAATTTTCAACCTGGTTTTATAAAATCGTTTATAATTCTGCTCTAAGCAGGTTATCTACACAAAAAAGAAAAACAGAATCGGAAATGACTTCTATTGATGAACATTTTGACCTTGAGAGTGATAACAATTACAACATTGCGGAGCAGGAAGATTTATCTTTATTTATAAATGAAATGGTAAAAAAGTTACCTCCGAATTATGCATCCGTTATTTCTATGTTTTATCTTGAAGGTATGTCATGTGAAGAGATAAGCAAGGTTCTGGAAACTACCGAAAACAATGTTAAAGTTATACTGCACAGGTCAAGGAGTGCTTTTAAAGATATAATGATAAAAAATAATTATATTAAAGAAGTATATGATTGAATTGAACGATGACATATTAAATAAATACATTGATGGCGAACTTGACAACGGTCTAGTTCAGCAAGTCAAAATTCAGCTTGGAGCCTCTCCTGCAAATATGAAGAAGTACAAAGCTTTGCTTTCTGTTCATAACGAATTAAGAAAATTACCTGTGGAAGAAGTTTCATCTAATTTTACTGCTAATCTTATGTTAAAAGTTCAAAGGAGTTTAAAATCTAAAAAAGAACAAAACTTTTTTATAGTGTCCGTTCTAACTTTATTCTCTTTAATTTGCCTTGGCATAATAGGTTTTTTAACAGCAAATTATATCTTTACAGCAGAACCAAGCTCACAGGGTCTCCTCGCACAATTTACTGAAAGATCTAACAGTCTTGTAACACTTATTAAAAATTTATTTTCAAAAGGAAATATTTCCATTATCGGGTCAATATTTTCATTTGTGCTTCTTATAAGTGGATATTTCTTCTACGAAAGTGTGAAACACTCAAAACAGCATTAAGCGATTATAGTTTTTTATTCTCTTCTTCAAGTATCTAAGCCCCTCATTTGCTTATATTTACAATGTAATTAAAATTGTAATTTTTTACTATGAACTCAAATACAAAGTCAGGTTATGTTGCAATTCTGGGTTTGCCTAATGCCGGTAAGTCAACATTAATGAATGCACTTCTTGGACAGAAGCTTTCCATCACTACATCAAAACCGCAAACTACAAGGAAAAAAATACTTGGCATCCTTTCATCCGAAAATTACCAGGTTATTTTTCTCGATACGCCGGGGATAATCAAACCAAATTATCTTCTGCAGGAAAAAATGATGGAAGCAGTAAGTGGTTCTCTTAAAGATGCAGATGTGATTATTCTAATAATAGATGTTTTTTCTGATCCTGAAGGAAAAGAAACATTGAATAATATTTTTGTTTCTGAAAAAGTTTTAAGCTCCCCAAAAACTCTTCTACTTCTTCTTAATAAGATAGATCTTACTCAACAGGAAAACGTTAAAAATCTAATTTCAAAATTTGAATCTTTGAATAAATTTAAAAAAGTAATTCCCGTTGCCGCTTTATTAAATTTCAATATTGAAGAAGTTCTCGGAAGTATAGTTGAACTTTTACCTGAGGGTCCCAAATTTTACCCTGATGATATTGTCGCTGTTGAGAATGAGAGATTTTTTGTCTCGGAAATAATCAGGGAAAAAATATTTGAACTTTATAAAGAAGAAATTCCATATAGTATCGAAGTTATAATTGCCGACTTTAAAGAAAGAGAGGATAAAAAAGATTATATACTTGCCGAAATTATTGTTGAGAGAGAGAGCCAAAAGGGAATTTTAATAGGGAAACAGGGTACCACGATAAAAAATCTCGGTCTTGATTCAAGAAAAGCAATTGAAGATTTTCTTCAAAAAGAAGTCTATCTTGAATTGAAAGTAAAAGTAAAAAACAAATGGCGCTCAGATGAAAGGCAATTAAAGTCTTTTGGTTATAGTAAGCCTAAAGATTAAACAAATCATTTTTCCTCATGAAAAAATATTTCCCTGTAATTATTCTTTTGTTTGTTACTTTAATATGGGGCGCTACTTTTGTTATAGTAAAATCAGCTTTAATTGATATCTCCCCATTATTTTTTATCTCGGTAAGATTTTTATTAGCAGCGGTTATTCTTCTCCCTTTTGCTTTTAAAATACTTAAGTCATTTAACAAACAGGTCTTTCGCGAAGGGATATTGCTTGGACTTATATATTTCGCGGGATTTGCTGCTCAAACTATTGGGTTACAATATACTACCGCAACAAAGTCTGCTTTTATAACAGGAACCTTTGTAATCTTTACTCCATTTTTCCAGATTTATTTTGAAAAAAGATCTCCGAGGAAAGATGTAGTTCTGGGAATTTTACTTTGTGTGACCGGGTTAATTTTTCTTACAAGTAAAGAAAATTCTTTATTAGGTGTTTTCTCCGAGATAAGCGGAAGTTTCGGTATAGGAGATATGCTTACGATATTGTGTGCTGTATTTTTTGCGTTGTATATAGTTTATCTCGATATAGTCAGCAAGAAGAATGATTATAAGCCACTGGTTTTTTTACAGATTGCAGTTACAGGAGTCTGCGGTTTGTTGTTTTCATTTTTATTTACCGGGTTGAAAATTGAAACAATGGAATTCACTTTTAGTAATAATTTATTGTTTGCAGTTTTGTATACATCGATTCTGGCTACCATATTAACAACTACTTTACAGACAAAGTATCAAAAATCTGTAACTCCTTCTGTCGCGGGAATAATTCTTTCCTTCGAGCCGATATTCGCTGCACTATGTGCTTTTTTTGTGTTGAATGAAAAAATATCTAATTTTGGTTTAATAGGATGTGTACTTATTTTCGCCGGACTTTTGGTTTCCGAGATGCTTAATAAAAACAAATAACCTGGATGGAAGATTATAAAAGAGCTGAAATTATTGTTAATGGATTTGTACAAGGGGTTGGTTTCAGATATTTTGTTTATAGAAATGCAAAAGCTTTGGGATTAAAAGGTTTTACTAAAAATCTTTTTACAGGCGAAGTCGTAACAGTTGTGGAGGGGAGCCGTGCAATGATAGAAGAGCTCAGCAATAAAATAAAACTCGGACCAACCAATGCTTCTGTAAGAAAACACAAAGTTATTTGGGATGAGTATAAAGATGAATTTAAGGATTTTGAAATAAGACATTGAAAAAAGACTTCAGAATAGGTAATGGGTTCGATGTTCATGCTTTTGCAGAAAAGCGTAAACTGATAATCGGCGGAATAGAAATTCCTTTTGAGAAAGGTCTTGCAGGTCATTCCGATGCAGATGTTCTTCTTCATGCAATTTGTGATGCTTTGCTTGGTTCTCTTGCTCTTGGTGATATTGGTAAACACTTTCCAGATAATGATCCAAAATTTAAAGATGCGAATAGCGTTAGTCTACTTTCGGAAGTTTATAAAATGATAGAATCAAAAGGCTATAAGATTGGAAACTTAGATGCGGTGTTAATGCTTCAACGGCCAAAGATTTCCCCTTATGTGGAAAAGATTAGAGAAAAAATTTCTTCTACACTTAATGTTGATATAGACAAAATTTCTATAAAAGCTACAACTACTGAGAAATTAGGTTTCACAGGGAGAGAAGAAGGCATAGCTGCAATGGCTACAGTTTTAGTTACAAAGGTTAAATGAATGATTGAAAATATTCTCAATCATATTTCTGATCTTAGTCCTATTCTTATTTATTTAATTCTTTTTCTTTTTTCTTATGTTGAAAATGTTTTTCCCCCTTCGCCGAGTGATCTTGTTGTTGTTATAGGCGGCTCTTTAATAGCGACCGGCCCGATTCATTTCGTGCCCACATTAATTTTTACTACGATTGGAAGTATTCTCGGATTTATGACTTTGTATTTTATCGGTTCGCAGCTTGATAAAAAAGTTGTAAGAGCTGGTAAGATTAAATTTATTACAGCCGAGTCAGTTGCAAAAGCAGAAAACTGGTTTGCTAAATATGGCTATACTATTATTGCTATCAACCGTTTTCTTCCAGGGACAAGATCAGTTATTTCTTTTTTTGCAGGACTAAGTGAATTAAAGGTTTTAAAGACTATTGTTCTGGCAACATTAAGCGCAGCGTTCTGGAATGCGATAATGATTTATTTAGGAATAATATTTGGCGACAACATTGACCAGGTTGATCTTTATTTGTCCCGTTACGAAAAAATTGTATTAATAATAACAGGCGTTGTCGTTTTATTTTTTGTTATAAGATATTTCTTCTTTAAAAAGAAAAAGAGCACAAGTTGATCTTTAAATCAAAGAATAAAAAAATTCCAAAATCCCCTGAAGAAAAAAAAGCAAAAAATAAAGAAATACTTCTCCTTATTCTTTCCGGTATTTTGTTAGGGATTTCTTTCCCGCCTTTCCCATTTCCATTTACTCTTTTAATGTTCGTAGGATTGATTCCATATCTTAAAGTTATAGAAAAGAAAGAAACACTTCTTGATATAAACCGTTCAACATATTTGATGGCATTTGTGTTCAGCCTAATTACTATCTACTGGATCGGAAGCTGGCAGAAAGAATCGGACCCTTTTTTAATGATTTCAGGCGCCTTGCTTTTATTTGTAAATCCAGCACAGTTATTAATCCCCTCAACGCTTTATTATTTCACTAAAAAATTATTTAAGAAAAATATTGCACTTTATGTTTTCCCTCTTTTCTGGGTCACTTATGAATACATAACAATGATAACCGAAATAAGATTTCCCTGGATAACTCTCGGAAGCGGCCTGGCATTGTTCAATAAATTTATTCAGGCTGCAGATATTGTCGGTTCGCTTGGTTTATCTCTTATCATAATTTTTATTAATGTTTTTTGCTATAAGGCTTTTATTAATTACAAAATTTCAAAAAAGAAATTCTATCAAAATTTTTCGGTCTCTGTTGTGATTTTTCTTATCATAATTAGTTATGGGTTTTACAGAACATCGTCTTTTAGTCAATCCGGTAAGAAAGTAAAAGTTGGGCTTATTCAACCAAATATTAATCCGTGGGATAAATGGTCAACTGGAGATCTAAATACATTTCTCGATCTTTATTTGGGGCTTTCAAAACAAGCAATTGATGATGGAGCAGAAATTTTATTCTGGCCGGAAACTGCAATGCCTGTTTATCTAATGAGTGGAAGATATCAATCAACAGTTGATTCCATTTACGGCTTTCTCCGGCATAACAATGTTTATCTCTTAACCGGCATGCCAGATCTTATTTATTATGATAAAACTAATCATCCGGATGATGCAAAATACAGTGAGAGTGGTGATTTTTATTTCGCAACATATAATGCCATCTTACTTTTATCACCACACACTTCAGTTGTTCAGAGATATGGAAAGACAAAGTTAGTTCCATTTGGTGAAAAAGTTCCTTATGCGGACAAGCTCCCTTTTCTTGGAAGTCTAATTAAATGGGGAGTCGGAATAACAGGCTGGAATGTTGGTAACGATACAACGATCTTTTCTTTACCTTTTCCTGAAAGCAAAAACAGAATAATAACTTATTCCAGAGAGGATTCACTTTACATAAACGGAATTGTTTGTTATGAATCTGTCTTCCCTGATTTTGTTGCCCGGTTTGTGAATAAAGGCGCAAAAATGATTGCAGTTGTTACAAACGATAGTTGGTACGGCAAGTTGAGTGGACCATATCAACATAAAGAATATGCAGCATTGCGCGCTGTTGAAAATCGGAGAAGTGTGGTAAGAGCAGCTAATGGCGGAATAAGTTGTATAATAAGTCCTTTAGGAATTACTAAAACTCAAAGTAAAATGTTTGAAAAAACTTTTATTGTTGGAGATGTTGTTTTAGAAAATACTAAAACATTTTATACCCGGAATCCGTTGTTAATTCCGATTTTGTGTTCCGCATTTTCTATCTGGATAGTCGGGATTTTTATAATGAAAAAAATTAAAACTAAATTTAATCTTTAATGATATGAAAATAATTGATTTAAGAAGTGATACAGTTACCAAACCTTCAGAGGCAATGAGAAAGGCAATGTATGAGGCTGAAGTTGGTGATGATGTCTTTAAAGAAGATCCAACTGTAAACAAGCTTGAAGAATTTACAGCAGATTTACTTGGTAAAGAGGCTTCGTTATTTGTTTCAAGCGGGGTGATGGCAAACCAGGTTTGTCTTAATGTCCTTACAAATCCCGGTGATGAAGTTATTTGTGAAAGAGACGCTCACATTTTTAATTACGAGTCAGGTTCACCCGCAGCATTGAGCGGAATTCAGCTTTGCCCTATTGATGGGAAAAATGGAGTAATAAACGTAGAACAGGTTGAACCTATGATCCGCCCTTCAAGCGCTTATTATATGCCGAGGACCAAAGTTATTGCTCTTGAAAATACACATAACCGTGCGGGAGGAGCTATTTATCCTTTAGAAAAAATAATTGAGATGGAAAAACTTGTTAAAAAATACAACTTACTTTTTCATCTTGATGGAGCGAGAATATGGAATGCATCAGTTGCTACCGGAATTCCTGTTAAAGATTACGCTCAACATTTTGATTCTGTTTCCTGCTGTTTCTCAAAAGGGTTGGGTGCACCGGTCGGGTCTGTAATTGCCGGAACAAAGGATTTTATTAAAGAAGCTTTCAGAGTTCGTAAAGGGTGGGGTGGTGGAATGAGGCAATCGGGAATTCTTGCTGCAGCTGCTTTGTATGCACTTCAAAATAACATACAAAGACTTTCGGAAGATCATGAGAAAGCAAAGATTCTTGCCAAAGCAATAAATGAAAATCCAAACCTGGAAATCGATCTAAATTCTGTTCAAACAAATATTCTTATCTTCAAACCTTTGAAGATGAATATTGATGAAGCAATAAAACGTTGTAAAGAAAAAGGTTTGTTATTACTTGTCGGACGAGTTGGTGCATTAAGAGCTATCACTCATCTCGATGTTAGTTTTGAAGATATAAACAAGGCAGTGGAAATTATAAATAAGGTTTTTAATTAATCTTAAAAATTAAAACCTCATCAAGAAAGCCAAACCGGTTCCGAAATAATCTGTATAAGGTAATATGTTGATTGAAACTTTATTATCTGAAGTACCGGAATTAGATTTATATTTTTCAGGATGGGCGACAATCTTTCCGAATTCATAACCGAGAAATATTGCTAATGGATAATCACTGTGCCAGTGGATTCCTTTATTTACCATTGCCATAGCCATCAAACCGGAAAGAGTATATCCAACCGGATTTACCCATTTCCATTCAGGATAATTTTCATGGATTACCTCAACCATACTTATCATTGTTGTAAGATGTCCGGAAGGGTAGGCATCGTACGCAGGAATGCGTTTATGGTAATCAAACGGACTCGGAAAAAATTTCCATTTGCCTGTTCGTGTCGTTGCTACAATGGGACTTTCCCTTCCGGTGAGATGTTTCAAGACTTGAACAATTGCACCTGAAGAAATTGTAACCTGTGCAATCTGACTTCCGGTTCGTATTGCTCTCTGGTCGTTACTGATTAAACCTAAACCGACAAAGACAACTGTAAGTGCAAGCTGCCCATTTCCGGCTCCAATCTGCTCGAAGATATCGCTCGCCTCATGTACAAAATGAGAGTTAATGTACCACTTATGTTGTGCGTCATACGTTTCCTTATCAGTAGCCATGAGAACTGTGGTGGATGCAACTATACTAAGATAAACAGGAATACTTGTGTTCAATGCAACATCATAAAATCTTACATAATCCTGTGGTATGTTTGTTATCCAGTCATGCCAGGTTACATTTTGTAGTTGAGGAGACGCTTGCTCTTTTTCTCCTTTATAACTTCTAAAGTTAAATGGATCTTCGACTTTTTTGACTTGTGAGAGTTTATTATAATTTTTTAATAAGTAAAAAGGAATAACCTTAGAAGAGTCCTGGGCTTTTATGCAGGCACATAAAATCAGAACCAAAAACAGTATCCTATATTTGTTCAATATTTCTATTAAAAAATGTGGTAAAAATAAGTCCAAATCTATCAACTAATTTTTGAATAACAAAAAGTTTTAGGGCCCCGATTTGTTAAGATTTTATTATTTTTAAATATTGATATTTTTAGAGGTATTTATGAAAACCAAATTTGTATTGATAACAACATTGCTGTTTTGTGTATCATTAATTTTTGCCCAGGAGAAAGTTCACGATAATGGAATCTTCGTAAAAAGGCAATCCGGTTTCTATGATAAAATACTTAATTCTCTTGGCGCCGAAGCTAGAACTATGGATACACTATATTTTAAAGTTGATGTTACAGGAAAAGATTTTCCTAAATCTGTTGATGAGTTTAAAAAGTACTGGTATAATGAACCTGTTTCGCAGGGAAGAACGGGGACCTGCTGGGCATTCTCCACGACATCATTTCTCGAATCAGAAGTTTATAGAATTCATAAGAAAAAAGTAAAACTCTCGGAGATGTACACAGTTTATTGGGAATACCTGGCGAAAGCAGCAAGATATATTGATGAAAAAGGCAATTCTGAATTTGGAGAAGGCTCGGAAGCAAATGCTGTTACAAGAATCTGGAAGAAATATGGAATAGTTCCCGAAGATGTTTATAATGGAAAACCCGATGGACAAAAATTTTATGATCATAAAGAAATGTTTGTGGAAATGGACTCTTATCTTAAGAATTTAAAAAGCACAAATAACTGGAATAAGGAAGAGGCACTCGGAAAGATCAAAAAGATTTTGAATAAGTATATGGGAGAACCGCCTGCTGATTTTGTAATCCAGGAAATCAGGTTTACTCCCAAAGAGTATCTTGAAAAATACCTTGCCATAAATCCCGATGATTATGTTGATATTCTTTCTTATATGCAGAAACCTTTTTACAAACAGGTTGAATATGAAGTCCCGGATAACTGGTGGCATAATAAAGATTATTATAATGTCCCATTAGATGATTATATGGCTGCATTAAAGAAAGCAATTAGAGATGGTTACACTGTATCAATCGGTGGAGATGTTTCGGAAGCCGGTTACCTTTCACATAGTGATGTTGCAATAGTCCCAACATTCGATATTCCTTCCGAATATATTGATGACAGTGCACGTCAAGTTCGTTTCAGTAATAAAACTACAACGGATGATCACGGGATTCATTTAGTGGGTTATTTAAATAAAGACGGTAAAGATTGGTATTTAATTAAAGATTCTGCTGCAGGATCAAGAGATGATGTAAAAAATTTTGGTTACTATTTTTATAATGAAGATTATGTTAAGTTAAAAATGATGGACTTTATGATTAATAAAAATGCAGTAAAGGATTTGTTGAACAAGTTTAGCAATTAGTCCTAAGGAAACCGTTAAAACGGTTAATAGCAGGTTTTGACTTTGTTAACACCGGGATTAATCCCGGTGTTAATGAATAAGACAGAAATTATTCACAACGGTTTAAACAACAGAATTATTCTATTAATTATCACGGGGGTTCTATGAAAAAAATAGTTTTCGATATCGAGACTTGTGCATTTCCATTCGAATCACTTTCCGAAAGCCAGCAGGAATATCTTCTTCGTTATGCAGAAAGAGAATCAGACGAAAAAGTAAAGGAATTAAAAGTTGATGATGCAATAAGATATACAAGCCTTTATCCTTTTACTGCCAAGCTAATTACAATCGGAATTTATGATGTTGAGAAAGGAAAATCTTACGTTTATTATGAAAGCGACAAAAATGAAGAATGGGTTTCCGAAAAGGATGTTCATTACAAAGGATTAAGTGAAGCAGAAATGATCAGCTCATTCTGGAGAATTATGGAAGTTACTGATCAGGTTATAACATTTAACGGAAGAAATTTCGATGCTCCTTTCCTTATGATGCGTTCTGCTTTGAACAAAATTAAACCATCTAAAAATCTAGTGTCCAAAAGATTCGATTCATCTTTTCATATCGATTTGCTCGAGCAATTTACTTATTACGGACTTACAAGAAAATTTAATCTTGATTTTTATTGCCAGGCATTTGAAGTTGAATCACCTAAAACAAAAGGCATTTCGGGGATGGAAGTTAAAACTCTTTATGAAGCAGGAAGAATAAAAGATATTGCAGTTTATTGTGCCGACGATATTTATGCAACTTACCAGCTTTATAAGATCTGGGATGAGTTTCTGAATATATAATTACAAGGTTATGCAAAGGCATGCTTCGGAGTCCTTTGGACCTTTGGAACAAATTTAAAGATTAAGAAATTGAATCTAATCCCTTAGTTTTTCCAATTCTTAAATAGCTAATTCGTCTTACTGTAATAAGATGAACCACTCTCTCATTTTTAGAAATATTCGTAAATAAATCCTTTCATTTTAATCCACCGTTATGATTTTTAGGTGGCATGGTTTTGGGCATAAATCAAAAGATTTTAAATATAAACAAAAGTTTTAGGCTATTTATGTCTGTTACTGTTAAGCAGCTTGTTTCAGGTGTTCAGATAAAAGGGAGAATGTTTCAGGAAGTAAACGAAATTTTAACACCGGAGTCCATACAATTTATTTCAAAACTGCATTATTTATTTAACCCCAGGAGGGTCGAGTTATTAAAAAGAAGAGAAAAAGTCCAGAGGGAAATCACATCCGGTTTGATGCCCGACTTTATCGAGAAAACAAAAGATATCAGGAATAGTAACTGGAAAGTTGCACCTCTTCCTGGGGACTTGCTCGACAGGCGTGTTGAAATAGTTGGCTCGGTAGATCAAAAAACAATTGTAGATGATCTTAATTCCGGGGCAAATATTTTTATTGCTGATTTTGATGATTCAACTTCTCCGACATGGAATAACGTAATTCAAGGCCAGGTAAACCTTAAGGATGCTGTTGCAGGAACAATATCTTATATAGACATTGAAACAGGCAAGTTCCATAAGCTTGATAAAGAAACATCTACACTTATGGTGCGCCCGAGAAGCTGGCATCTTGATGAAAAGAATTTTTTGCTTAATGGTGAACCCGTTTCAGCCTCGTTATTCGATTTTGGTCTTTTCTTTTTCCACAATGCTAAAACTTTAGTTGATAAAGGGACGGGGCCCTATTTCTATCTTCCTAAAATTGAAAGCAGGCTCGAAGCAAGGCTATGGAATAATGTTTTTGTTTTTGCACAGGACGAACTTGGAATTCCTATAGGAACGATTAAAGCAGCAGTTCTTATTGATACAATAGTTGCCGCATTTGAGATGGATGAGATTCTTTACGAATTAAAAGAACATTCAGCCGGGCTTAGCTGTGGCAAATGGAATTACATTTTCAGCTTCATTAAGAAATTCAGAAATCACCCGATGTTTATCTTTCCCGACCGTGAACAAATTACTGCATCATCCCGTTGTATGCAATCTTATAGTAACCTGCTTATAAAAATCTGTCATAAACGTAATGTTCATGCCATCGGCTGCGTTTCTACTGATATTCCTGTAATGAATGATAAAGCCGTAACCGAAGCAATTCTCAAAAAAGTTTATTCAGATAAAAACCGGCAGGCAAGCGAAGGATTCGATGGAACAATGGTTATGCATCCCGGTTTAGTTTCGTTCACGAAAAAAGCATTCGATAAATATATATCGCAAAAAAACCAGTTAGATAATAAAAAAGAAGAAATTAATATTACCGCAGATGACCTTCTTTCGCTTCCGGTAGGAACGATTACACTGGAAGGATTAAAAACTAATATTGATCTTGGAATTCAATATCTCGAAGAGTGGCTGAGAGGCGAAGGTACCTTACCTATTTATGATTCAATTGAAACTACGGCTACAGCGGAAATTGCAAGGACGCAGGTTTGGCAGTCTGTAAATAATCCGGGAGGCTCTTTTGAAGATGGAACGAAGATAAGTGAAGAATTATATTCCTCTCTTCTCGAATCGCAACTTAATGAAATAAAGATTTCTGTTGGGGAAACAAGATTTTATAAGGGTGCTTACTATTTAGCCGCAGAAATCTTTGACAGCCTTGTCAGGGAAAAAGAATTTACAGAATTCTTAACTCTGAGAGCTTATGAATTTATTTAGAGTTGATAACCTTCGCTCTTAATCCATATTGTAACTGTTGCGGATTAAGAGCACGATTTGAAAAGTACCGGGTATAAAAGCAGTGAGAGGGCAATGCCTGTTTTAAAAGATAGCTCGTCTATCGCCCGGTACATTATTTTGCCTACCTGTCATTCTGAACCCGTTTCAGAATCTTCTCAGTTGTAGTCAAGTTTTTTTATAATAGCCCCGACATTTTATGTCGGGGATTAAGATAAGAAGAGGATTATAGGCTTTAGCCCAATTATCTAAATAGTTTTATAGAAGAGTATTTGCAGATCCTCTAAAAGTTTCCGGGCTGTTGCCCGGAAACCGTAAAAGCCAGTAACAACCATCCTATGAAGATGGTAGTTATTTTTAAATCCCCCATCCTTACTTGATTAAAATTGCTTTTTTATATGAAATAAAATTATCCTTTTTGTTAAAACCAATTGCTTCTATCTTATAGAAATAAACTCCCGAAGATAAGTTTTGAGCATTCCAGGCAATCGAATGATTACCCGCTCCTTGTTTCCCATCTAACAAAACAGCAACTCTTTGTCCTATGCTATTAAAGACAGAAATAGTAACACTACTTTCTACAGGGAGAGCATATTCTATAACAGTAGAAGGATTAAAAGGATTTGGATAATTCTGTAGAAGTTTATATTCCCTTACAACACTTCTTGGTTCATTAACATCGACAACACCTCCACTAATAACAAAGGTATTATCGCTCAAATCGAAGAGGCCTTCATCATCAATATTGGTTACCTTAATCTTGTAGGTCGAGTCTTTTTCCTGAGAAGAAGAAATATTCCACAGATATGCATTTGTTGCAGATTCCAATGAATCTACAATATTGTTAACTACAACATCATTCTTTGTTAAATCAATTCTTACCATACCCGATAGATTATCATCCCAGCGAATTATATAAGTTGAATCAGCATAAAGACTGTCATTACCATTCGGATATGTTACGGTAACGTAAGGAGAAGAAGTTATAAAACTATTTGCAGCAGACCATTCACTTTCTCCGGATGAATTAGTAGTACTAACTCTCCAGAAGTATTGAACGTTATTATCTAAATTACCAATTTCATACGAAGCAGAAGAAAGAGTTTCATCTACAATCAGGTTAGTAAATAGAGAATCTGTAGCAACCTGGAGAGAATAATCTGAAACGATTCCTCGTGTTCCCCACATTAATTTTACTGTGTCTTCAAAATTTACCATCTCTTCATCAGGTGGCTCAATCGGGATTGGAGAATAAGCAGAATCGACACTAAGTGGCTTACAGAAAATATAATCACCAAAATCTGTTGCGGTAAAAGTAATTTCATTTTTAGCTGAATCATAACTGGTTGGCAACGGTTCAAAATTGTTACTGCTATTAGTTCTCGAGTATATAATTCTATCAGAAGGATTTGCTACCAAAGGAAAGTACTCCATTTTTAAAGTTACCGTTCCTGAGAATGAATTAATTGCAGCCCCGGCTAAATTAAAATATTGCTTTGCTACTTTTGGTGCATCTTCGCTAAACCCGGCGTCTATAGGAGCATAGTTGTAAACAGTGGCAGTAACACTGTTGTATATAAAGCCATCAAGCTGGTTAAATTTAATAGTTATGCTTGTCGTATCATCTGGTTCGTTAAAAGTATAAGTGTTTCCTTGCAGAACTTCGTATTGAGTAACAGATTTCTCAGGCTGCTGGCTTAACCATGGAAAACGAAATGATCTGTATGAAGTCTCTCCAGCAGGAAGAGATAATTCAAAAGCTACCGAATTATCTGGATGAACCTCGGTTAAAGCAGGTGCACCATTGCTTCCCCAGCCAATAAGGGTATTGCCATTTGGTAATCTTTGAACAGTTCCCATTGCAAAAGCATTGATATCAGGAGAATGCCTGTATTCCCAAACCATCTCTGCTGTTTTGCTTTCTTCATCAAGATGATACTCTACTCCTCTTGAGTATGATGGTGAATGCTGAGTCCCGTTATCAAACAAAGTTATATTACCATTGGGTAAAACAGTTACGTTATGTTGAAAAGAAAAATAAGTTGGAGCATTCGCTTCAGTCTCGTTTATGAAAGTAAAATCATTACTCTTTCCACCTAATTTCCAGATAACATCTCCCGTTGCTCGATCAATCTTTATTATCTGAGACAAAGTTCTTGCACACAACAGATAGTTTCCATCCAGGTCCACATCTGCAGCGTTTGCATGCATGTAATCTATTGTTGCAGCAGTAAGGTTTGCATAAGATTCTGTTATTGGAATATAATCCCAGCTTCTCCATTGAAAGATTACATTATTGTCCGTATCAACTTCCTGTAATATTGTTCCAATTACTGTAGCATTTGGATCACCACCTTCAACGATAAGGCTCATATCTACTGGCTCAGCATCATAGGCGAACATAAGACCGTGTCCATTAGGTAATAACCTGAATTCATGAATATCGGCTTCGTATCCGTTACCGCACTGGAAAGTATCAACAGGAGCAAAAGTTGTATCCATAACTATCCATCTTGCAGTACCGGCTCCTCCATTCATTTCAATTACATCTGCATAAGATAAATATCCGTTTGGTTGTACTCTAAAGTCAAAACTTGGGAAATCCAAACGTTTATATTTTACAACAGTGCCATCATCATTTAAAATCATTAAAAAGCGTCCTAAAGAATCAGGGGGTCCTATTAAAAAATTTGCCATAAATATTTTTCCGGGTGCCGGGTTGTTTACCGTGTCAATAGTAATTTCCGGAAAATCAGAGGGTACAGAAACTGTCGCTAAATTACTTCCTGTTTTCTTTATAGAATTACTGGAGTTTTTATTCATTAAATCGGTCGCTTGTAGTTTATCACTAATAGTTGAGAGTGGATTTAAAACTATAGGCTTACTTAAGGGAGTAGTTGTGAATTGATATGATACAGGATCAAGGTTTTCCCCATAGATAGTTTTGATTCCTGAAAGAATATTTACACTTACTGTTTCCCAGGGTTCAAATTGTTTAGCAGGGATGAATATTAACGTTTTCTTATCATCTGATAACTTTACTTTTCCTTTGTGTATTCCGCTTTTAATTCCGGTGACAATTATTTTGCCTGCATCAACAGTCGAAAAATCAATTTTATCTTTTCCACCAAGAATAATAGTTGAGTTTAATGAAACTAAACTGGAGTTTTTTACTGGTGATATATATTGAAATTTTTCCTGTGAGAATAAATTTACATTTAATAAAAAGATTGTGATTAAGAAAGGGATAAGTAGTTTCATATATAGTCCTGATTATTTGCAAAAAAAACAATATCAAGATAATGAAATAAGGAAATAAAATCCCTGTATTATTTTGTCAGTTTATTAAAAATCATTTTGAGAAACGGCTTTCCATGGTTATATCATAATAGCTATATTTGAATGTTATTTTCATATCATTCATAAGGGAAACGATGCAGGAAATATTAGCCAAACAGGAACCGGAAGTAACCTTACAGTTAGTTTTTGACCACGGGTTGACGGAAGATGAATTTGAAAAAATAAAGAAAATACTTGGAAGAATTCCGACTTTTACCGAGCTGGGAATTTTCAGTGTAATGTGGAGCGAACATTGCAGCTACAAAAACTCTATTGCTTTACTTAAAACTTTGCCGAGAAGCGGCGGGAAACTTTTAGTCGGCGCTGGAGAAGAAAACGCGGGACTTATAGATATTGGAGACGGGCTTGCAGTTGCATTCAAAATAGAGAGTCACAATCATCCTTCTGCTGTCGAGCCTTACCAGGGTGCTGCTACAGGAGTTGGCGGAATTATGCGCGATGTTTTTACAATGGGTGCACGCCCAATTGCTTCTTTAAATTCACTTCGCTTTGGTTCTCTTAAAAATGCAAGAACAAGATTTTTATTTGAAGGTGTTGTAAAAGGAATCGGTGATTACGGAAATAGCTTTGGAGTTCCTACAGTTGCCGGTGAAGTTTACTTTGATGAATCTTACCAGGATAATCCTCTTGTAAATGCAATGGCTGTTGGAATAGTTAAGAAAGAGCATGTAGCAAGTGCAGTTGCCAAAGGAAATAAAAACAAAGTTATGATTGTTGGTTCCTCGACAGGAAGAGATGGAATTCATGGTGCCACTTTTGCTTCAGAGGAGATTTCAGAAAAGTCTGAGTCGAAACGTCCCTCCGTTCAGGTTGGAGATCCTTTTACAGAAAAACTTTTATTGGAAGCTTCTCTTGAAATTATCAGGAACGGATGGCTTATCGGAATACAGGATATGGGCGCTGCCGGAATAGCTTGCTCCACGAGCGAGATGAGCGCTAAAGGCGAATCGGGAATGGTTGTCGATCTCAATAAAGTCCCGTTGAGAGAGGATGGAATGACAGCTTATGAAATTATGCTTTCTGAAAGCCAGGAAAGAATGCTTTGTGTTGTAAAACCCGGTTATGAAGATAAAGTAAAAGAAGTTTTTGAAAAGTGGGATCTGAATTGTGAAATTGCCGGTGATGTTACCGATGAACCACTTCTTAAAATTTATAGAGATGGAGAACTAAAAGCAGAAATTCCTCCTTATGAATTAGTGCTCGGGGGTGGTGCGCCTGTCTATACCCGTGAGACAAAAGAACCGGAATATCTTAAATCAATAAAAGCGTTTGATTTTTTTTCTCTTCCACAACCGAAAGATTTGGCTGAAATTTTTGAAAAAGTTTTTTCTTCGCCTAACATTGCTTCAAAAAAATGGGTTTATGAACAGTATGATTCTATGGTTAGAACAAATACAGTTGTTGGGCCGGGATGCGATGCCGCGGTTGTTTATCTTAAAGATACTGATAAAGCTCTTGTTATGAAGACTGACTGCAATGGAAGATATGTTTATCTTAATCCGAGAGAGGGAACTAAGATTGCTGTTGCAGAAGCTGCGAGAAATATTGTTTGTTCCGGCGGAGTTCCTCTTGGAGTTACAAACTGCTTAAACTTTGGTAATCCTTATAAACCGGAAATTTACTGGCAATTCAAGCAGGCAATTGAAGGGATGGGAGAAGCCTGCAGATTTTTTGATACTCCTGTTACCGGTGGTAACGTTAGTTTTTACAATGAATCACCAAATACTGCAGTTTATCCAACTCCAACTATAGGGATGGTTGGACTAGTTGAAGGACTTGAAAAAGTGACTACTTCTTTTTTTAAGAATGAAGGAGATTTGATTTATATACTCGGTGAAGATTTTGAAGAACTTGGTGGGAGCGAGTATTTAAAAGTGATCTATAATAAAGTTGTGGGAGATTCTCCCAAACTCGATCTGAATGTTGAAAAGAAATTGCATGATTCCGTATTGGAGTTAATAGAAAAAAAATTAATTTTTTCTGCCCATGATATTTCTGAAGGTGGAATTATTTGTGCTCTTGCCGAATGTTGTATTATTAATGAAAAAAATCCAATTGGAGCCGAGGTTACAATTCCTATAAAAACGAGAGAAGATTTTTCTTTGTTTTCAGAAAGCCAGTCGAGGATAATCGTTTCAATAAATCAAAATAGTAAAAATGAGTTTGAAGAATTACTAAAAGCCAAAAGGCAATCATTTGCCTTTCTAGGAAGAACATGCAGAAATCAACTAAAAGTTAATGAAAAAATTAGTGTTTCTTTAGATAAGCTTGTTGATCTTTACTTCAACACAATCTCCAGAATTATGAATGGCTAAGCTGTTAGAGAAAATAAAAAGATCGAATCTTTACAAAACTTTCAGGAAGCTGCGGTTTGTTCTTAACTTAAAACCTTCATTTCGAAAAGTAAAGGAATTTTCAAAACATTACTTCGGCGGATTATATAAATGTTTTGATGATCATCATGTGTTTTTGCTTGCAGGCGGATTAGCATTTTCGCTTTTCGTGTGTATCATTCCCTTTGTATTAATAATTTTCGCAGTACTTGGAAGCATTCTTGATTCTGGAAGCGTGCAATACCAGATAAATACTTTAATAGATGCGATAATTCCATACACTAAATATGCTGATTTTGCTAAACGAATTTTGTTCAAGAGAATCGATGAGTTTATTCAGTACAAAACTATTGCAGGAATCGTTGGTGGTTTCGGGCTTCTCTTTGCCGCAAGCGGGTTGTTCAGCAGTATGCGAACAATTCTTAACAGGGTTTTCGGTGTTGAAATTGATGTTAATGTTATACTTGGAAAGCTGCGAGACTTTGCGTTGGTTCTTATGGTTCTATTGATATTTTTTGCAACTACTATTTCTGTCCCCTTTATTAATTTTATATTTCAATATGCCAATGAAATTGAATTCTTAAATTTTTTAAGAACAGGCATAGTTGAACAAATTTTACTTTCTCTTGTATCGGTTACATTG
>Ga0075308_1000131_pt1 | contig 24609 bp, 23 predicted proteins | sample Joice_ThreeSqA_D_3_FD_120062 | JGI IMG/M metagenome (GOLD analysis project Ga0075308, IMG submission 120062) | Natural and restored wetland microbial communities from the San Francisco Bay, California, USA, that impact long-term carbon... | ecosystem: Environmental > Terrestrial > Soil >... | reverse complement strand
TTATGTAATCAAAAAGGTTATGTAAACTTAAGCTCCTAATACGCTTATTCTCAGCTATAGACTCTGACTTTTATTTACATAATTCTCAGCCTTTTCTAGAAGCTTTTCAACCAATTTAAAAGCTCACCATCCTTTAGCCACAGTGCATCCGTTTTGTTATCCGTTTTGGAGATGCCTATGTATGCCTTTTCAAGGGCTTCCCGTTTATATTTCGAGTCTGCGCGTGCATATATTTCCGTTGTCGACACTGCAGTATGTCCAAGAAAATCTCTGATATAGATTAGGTTTACTCCCGCCTGAAGAAGGTGCATGGCCTTTGAATGACGCAATACATGTGGCGTAATATTGGATGGTATTAGAGTTGGATTCTCGGCTCTTGCCAGATCTGCATATTTCTTAAGGATAAGTGTTATGCCCATCCGAGAGAGCTTCTGCATCTGGGCATTGCTAAACAAAGGGTACTTTGAAGCATAAGATTCCAACAGCCTATTACATTTCATATATTCTTTCAACAGGTTCACTTGGTTTTCCATGAGCGGCACAATACGCTTTTTATTCCCTTTACCTGTTATTCTTATTGTATACGGCTGATTAAAGTTTATCGATGATGGCATCAGGTCAATGATTTCCTGCACTCTTGCCCCACTGTCATACATTAAGGATAGCATGGCTAGATTCCTTCTGCCCTTCGGTGTGGATTGATCGGGTTGTTTCAACAACAGTTTTATGCCATCCAAGGTTAGGTAGGTCATCATCGGTTTTTCTTCTTTTTTGGTAGGGATGGATAATATCCTTTGCCATTCATACAGGGTAACTGGATTATGGTATTGTAAATAGCGAAAAAATGAATGAAGTGCGGCAAGTCGTGCATTACGGGTCGAGTTGCTACAATGACGCTCACTTTGCAACCAATCAAGAAAATTGACAACCCGTTCTTGTGTAATATCCTTGAGCATGAGCTTGCTTGCTTTAACAGACTGTTTTTCCTGCATAAATCGAAGGAATAGCAAAAATGTATACTTGTAAGCGCAGATGGTATTATGGCTTAGACCTTTTTCTCCTGGAAGATAAAGGCTTAAAAAGTCAGTTAGGCTTTTAGAAAAATCTGTGGGTTTCATGATTGTTCCTCCTTTCTATAATTAAGCTCCGGAAAAACGTAAGCACAGATTTCTTCCTTACTCAAAAGGTCAGGATACATTTCCGCTGTTAGCCTGACATATTTATCCGTGGATTCCAGTGTTCGGTGTCCCAGATAGGTTGAAAGAATGGGTAACGAACTATATAAATCCAATCCAGATTCTGCCATCGAAACCAAGGAATGACAAGCAAACGTATGCCTTAAATCGTGCAACCTGGGGCCGATACCCTTCCCTTTGTATGGGATCCCTGCTTTCCAAAGCACCTTTCTAAAGGTTGAAGATGCGGTATGTTGGCCACAAGGGGTAATATCATTCTTGACAAAAAACAGATTGCTTGCAAAGTATTTCTTTAAAAGTGCCTTTCGGGCCTTGTATTGCAAACAAGCATCAGTTAATGATTCCGAGATGGGTACTATTCTCTCCGTTTCGTTTTTACTATGTCTTACAGTAACATGTTTTTCTGTCAAGTCCACATCTTTTTCTTCAAGGGAAAGAGCCTCTCCAAGCCGCAGGCCGGTACTGTATAATAGTCTGAACAACACAGGCATCATAATATGTTGACTGTTATGCGTTATTCTACCGGGAAAAAAGCGATCACAAGCAGAAAAAATGGATGTAATCTCATCCTTTGAGAAGATGTATGGTGCAAATGAGGTTTTAAATCGAGGAACCTCAGGAACATATGAAGGGAAGCCTGTATCACATAAGAACCTTGCAAATAAGGATAGGCTTGATATCCTATTATACCTGGTGCCATCTGTCTCGTTCGGACGCTTTTCACACCATGCATCGGAAAGCTCTTTCGTTATACCTATTGAAGTTTCATCCCTTTCAACTGTTAATCGGTCGAACATCACAAAAACATATTCTGCATCCCTCAGTTTAAAACCTAAATTCCGCTTCAGTTTTAAATACTCCGCTATATGAGAAGCATAGATACCCAGGAACCTCATAATGTAACCTCCTTTCCTGTACTCTGTGTAATTGCAGGAACCTCTAATGCACATTTTCTCAAAGAGTTGGTGTCAACCCGCAGGTAGAACATAGTGCTCTCACTACGAGTATGGCCTAATACACTTGAGATTACTGGGAGGGTTACCTCTTTGTTTAAAAGGTTCGTAGCAAGACTGTGACGAAGGGCATGGGGGCCATGCCTCCTTTCATCATAGTTAATCCCTGAAAGGTTCATGTATTTTTTGATGATTCCATAAAGGAGGTTATTGCACACGTTGTTATAGGGAGGTACGTGGCGGAGAAAAACATAGGACAGGCTTGATTGTGGCCGGCCATATTTCAGATAATCGATGATTGCATTGCCAATTTCCGGGAAAAGAGGAAGTTCAATAGGATCTTTTGTTTTTTGCTGATTGATAGATATTTGCTTTCGCTCCCATAAAATATCGGTAAACTTCAAGTTTGCGATATCTGAACACCGTAGTCCGATCCTTGCAACAAGAAGTACCATGGCAAAATCACGCTTGCCAATCGGATTGGATCTGTCAATACTGTTTATTAGTTGCTCTACTTCTTCCGGAGAGTAATATGAAGGGAGTTTCGGCTGCCTAACATACTTGGTCTTAGGGATAATCCAGGAGTAATCTACCGGTAAAATCTGATTGTCGTAAAGATACTTTAAGAACTGGTTGGTTTTCAGTATAATCAGATGCCTGGTAATAATTGAGTATTCCCCAAGATCATTAGCAAAGTTTATTAGAAAAGCTTGATCAAAATGCTTAAATGATGTTATGCCACATTTGTTCAAATAGCCTAAAAAAACAGATAGGTATAGATGATAACTCTGTATAGTACTTATGGATAAATCTGAGGCATGCTTGATTTCGGCAATGTATTCGGTCATTATCATACCTATTGGGCCGTCAAGATGTCTGGGTTCTTGTCTCTTTTTCCTTTTTCTAATCGAGCCTGTCTCAGCAAAATCAGAAAGAACAGAAATGGCCCTGATCCGGTTCCTTTGGCTCCGAGGAAGGGCTTTGCGTTCGGCATCTCCCACTTTATCAGCAAGATACTGTGCTCCAACACTGGCATTATAGTGCTGGATATTATGTGCCTTCATGTATTGATTGAGATACCGCCACTCCCTGGTATAGGAGTCTACACTTGAGGAACCGTATGATAAACTTTTAAGATATGCTGCAGCTGTATCACTAAGTTCACCAAACGTTTTAAACTGGTTAATCATAATTACTAATCTTTTGGTTTTTAAGGCAATATCACCTAAACCAAAAGTAAATTATGTCAACCCATTATGTCAACTATTACGATCTATACTGGTACAGAACTCGGTTTCACAATGATTGTTTACATAACCTTTTTGATTACATAAACCGAACACGGTGTCATTATGTTAGCCAGTGTATTAAACAATGAAAGCGCAATCCAGGTTAATATCCAAATCGTAAGAATCTTCACCAAGATGCGTGAGATGTTGGCCTCACAAAAAGAGGCCCTGAACAGACTTGAGAAGATAGAACACAAAATGGCCGAACATGATAATCAGGTCCTGGTGATTTTCGAATACCTTAAGAAACTGGAGCAAGCCAAGCAGCAGGAACTGGAACAGAAGAAGCAGAAACGAGTAGGCTATAAACGAAAAGACGAGCAATAACCCATCACTCCCCGCCCTGCTGGCTCTTTGCATAGCCTGCCCACGGGACGGGACAAGAACTGCGAGGGAAAAGTTGTACTGATACAAGAATTTAGTAAATTTACACTTGGGTGAGTTGACCACTGATCTAAGTACCGGGAATGAGACTTTCATCCTGGGGCATCAAGATTAGGAAAACATAAGAAACCTGTAAATCCCGTTATCGGGAGTGCCTGTCTCTTTTGTGGCAACTCACCTTTTTTCTTCAATTGTAATCTTCATTTGTATGGCGTCCTGTGATAACAAGTACCTATACAACGGCAAGGAGCTCCAGGACGAACAACTCGGCTCAGTGAACCTGGACTGGTATGATTACGGGGCAAGGTTTTATGATCCCTGCAAAACAAAAATGGATCAGGTTATTTCTGCATTCCTTTCATGGAGAGCTGGATGCGGTTGCGGGCCATATCCACCTCAAGCACCTTCACTTTCACATGCTGGTGGATCTTGACAATGTCGTTGGGATCCTTTATGAACCGGTCGGCCAGTTGTGAGATATGGACCAGGCCGTCCTGTTTGACGCCGATATCCACAAAAGCCCCGAACCTGGTAATATTGGTGACAATGCCCGGCAGCTCCATTCCCGGTCTGAGGTCCTCCACACTGTAAACGGTCTGATCGAATTCGAACACCTCGATCTGCTCCCGGGGATCCCTGCCCGGTTTCTCCAGCTCGGCGAGGATATCCTTCAGGGTGGGGATCCCCACCCCTCCCTTTACATACCGTTCCAGCTCTATCTGTTTCACCAGCGAATCATCCTTCACCAGTTGTTTCAGGTCCACTTTCAGATCAGCGGCCATCTGTTCCACAATATGGTAGCTCTCGGGGTGGACGGCTGAATTATCCAGGGGATTATCAGCTCCCTCAATGCGCAGGAATCCGGCACACTGCTCGAAAGCCTTCTCACCCATCCGGGGCACCTTCATTAACTGTTTCCTGGAGGTGAACACTCCTATTTCGCTGCGAAAATCCACCACATTCTGGGCCAGAACAGGACCCAGTCCTGATACATAGGTGAGGAGGTGTTTGCTGGCGGTGTTCAGGTTCACCCCCACCAGGTTGACGCAGCTCTCCACCACCTCGTCCAGGCTCTTTTTCAGGTTACCCTGGTCCACATCATGCTGGTACTGTCCCACCCCGATGGATTTGGGATCGATCTTGACCAGTTCGGCCAGCGGGTCCATCAGCCGCCTGCCGATGGAGACAGCGCCACGGACCGTTACATCGTAGTCGGGGAACTCATCCCTGGCTGTTTTGGAGGCGGAGTAGATGGAGGCACCTGACTCATTGACAACATAGACCTCCAGGTCGTGCGGGAACCTGAGCATCCGGATAAAACGCTCGGTCTCCCTGCTGGCCGTTCCGTTGCCAATGGCAATGGCCTCAGTCTTGTACTGCTGGACCAGAGAGGAGACTTTCCGGGTCGACCCGGCGCGATCGGATTGGGGCGGGTGCGGGAAAATGGTCTCATTGTGCAGCAGGTTCCCCTGCTCGTCCAGGCAAACCAGCTTGCAACCACTCCGGAACCCGGGATCCAGGGCCAATACCCGTTTCTGTCCCAGGGGCGAGGCCAGCAGTAACTGTCTCAGGTTGTCAGCAAAGACCTTGATAGCCTCCTGGTCGGCCTTCTCCTTGTACAGGGCCTTATATTCATTCTCGATGGAGGGTTGCATGAGGCGTTTGTATGCGTCCCTGACAGCTTCGGCCACCTGCTGTCCCACATCGTAAGGGCTCTTCACAAATTGCTCTTCCAGTGCTTCGGTTACCCGGAGGGCCTCCGGTTCGATGGAGAGTTTCAGGAATCCCTCCTGCTCTCCCCGGCGCATGGCCAGGATCCGGTGTCCCGGGCATTTTTTCAGGGGTTCGCTGAATTCAAAGTAATCCTCAAATTTGGCTCCCTCCTCCTCCTTGCCCTTTACCAGTCTGGAAGAGACTACCGCACTGCGGTCAAAGTGATACCTGACCGTCTTCCTGGCACGCTGGTTCTCATTGACCCACTCTGCAATTATATCACGGGCACCCTGCAGGGCATCCTCCACGCTCTCCACCTCTTCATTCAGGAACCCTGAAGCGGCTTTTTCAATATCCCTCTCCTGCTGTTTCATCAATATTTTTGCCAGGGGTTCAAGCCCCCTTTCCCTGGCTACAGTGGCCCTGGTCTTGCGTTTCGGCTTATAGGGCAGGTAGATATCCTCCAGCTGCACCGGGTCGAGGCACTCTTCTATTCTTTGCTTCAGTTCCGGGGTCAGGTTCTCCTGCTCTTCGATGGTCTTCAGGATATAATCCTGTCTTTTCTGGAGCTCCTTCAACTGGTTCAGCACGTCCCTGATCTCGGTGATCTGCACCTCATCCAGGCTGCCCGTATGCTCCTTCCGGTATCGGCTGATAAAGGGAATGGTTGCTCCCTCCTCCAGGAGCTCAACTGTATTTTTCACCTGCCTGAGCGGTATACCGGTCCGCCGGGCAATCACCTCTTCAAAAACGATCATGACATTTGCAATTCTTAATACCAGTAGTCTATGACATACTAGAGGCAAATGTAATGAAACTTGGAAATGAAAGAGAAAGGAGCTGTTGATTGGTGGCGAATAATTTTAAAAATGTATTTTTACATGAAAGCCTGTAAATATGAGCAAGCACCTGATTGCGCCCTCTATCCTCACAGCCGATTTTCTTCACCTGGAAAGGGAGATCGAGCTGGTCAACCGCTCCGAAGCGGACCTGCTGCACCTCGATATAATGGATGGTGTCTTTGTACCCAACCTTACCTTTGGGTTCCCCATCATCCGCCAGATCAAAAAAGTCTCGAAGAAACCGCTGGATGTGCACCTGATGGTGATCAATGCCGAGCGCTACCTGGAGGAGTACCGGGATGCGGGAGCCGACTGGCTGACCGTTCACTATGAGGCATGCACGCACCTGCACCGCACCATCCACAAGATCAGGGAGCTGGGCATGAAACCGGCCGTTTCACTCAATCCCCATACCGATGTATCACTGCTGGAAAATGTTCTGGGCGATCTGAACATGGTACTGGTGATGACGGTAAACCCGGGATTCGGGGGACAGGAATTCATCGAGCAGTCCTATCATAAGATCAGGAAACTCAGGAAGATGATTTCCGATGCGGGGGCGGAAACCCTGATCGAGGTGGACGGGGGCGTCACAGAGGAGAATGTGGGTGCGCTCATCGAAACGGGTGTGGACGTCTTTGTGGTGGGGAATACGATCTTCTCGGCCAGCGATCCGCTCAAAATGATTTCAACCCTAAAGAACCTTATATAATCCATGTATCAACAAAAAAAACCGCGCGATTATCGTATGATGTGGGGCGTTAGCATGGGACTGCTGGCACTTGGCATTCTGCTGACCATCAGCCTGGCCCTGATCCGCCCGCTGGGATATGCACTGCTGGGCATCGGAGGGATCGGACTGGTCGTCAGTCTGACCAATATGGATAAGTGGAAGGATAAGAACGAACGGGACAATACACGTCACTTCAACTGATCACCGCCTATGAAAGCAGATAACCGTTCCCTGATCGGGGTGGACCTGGGTGGTACCAAAGTGGCTGCAGGTAAAGTCACAGGAACAAAGCTTTCGGAACAGGTCCTTGAGAAGCTTGATCAATCCTCGCAGGATCCCATGGATGCCGTGGAGATCATCGCACAGCTGATCCAAAAACTGCTGGATGACCGGGTTGGGGGAATAGGTGTTGGAGTGCCCGGACTGGTGGACAGGCAGAGTGGAACGGTCTATGACGTATTAAACATAACCAACTGGAAAGAGATACCGCTCAGATCGATCCTCGAAAAGAGATTCGGTATACCGGTCCATATTGACAACGATTCCAACTGTTTTGCCATGGGTGAGTACCGTTACGGGGAGTTTTCAGGCAACCGGGATTTTGTGGGGATCACCCTGGGTACGGGGATGGGAGCGGGAATTGTCAAGAACGGCGCGCTGATCCCCGATGCGCATTGCTGTTCAGGTGAATTCGGTACCATGTCCTACCTGGACGGGATCTACGAGCACTATACAGGCAGTTTTTTCTTCAGCCGCACCCATGGAAAGAGCGGGGAGCAGATGGCTGCTGAAGCGGCCAGCAGGGACAGGGAAGCACTGAAGGCATTTAAAGAATATGGTGGCCACCTGGGCAATGCCATCAAGACCATTATTATGGCGGTGGATCCCCCGCTTGTGATCATCGGCGGATCACTGGCCAAGGCCCACAGATATTACGAGGAAGCTATGTGGCTCTCCATTAGAGCTATTCCGTTCGCCTCGGTCCTGGATAATTTCCAGGTCAGATTCACTGATACAAAGAACATTGCCATCCTCGGGGCAGCAGCTCTGTGTCCGGATGCCAACTGATAACCAAAATTAGATGATTACGATGGATAAAAAAGTAGGTGTTGGATTAATTGGATCGGGGTTTATAGCCTCCATACACGCAGATTCCTTCAATAAAATCAATGATGCAGACATACTTGCTGTCATGTCGCCCCCACCGGGGCAAGCACAGGAATTCGCAAAGAAACACCAGATTCCCAAGCACTTTACCGAGCTGGATCCAATGCTTGCACTGGAGGAGATTGACATGGTGATCATCGGAGCGCCCAACCATCTTCATTGCGAGATCTGCCTGAAAGCCGCTGAAGCAGGAAAGCACGTTGTGGTGGAAAAGCCATTATGCATCAACATGAAAGAGGCAGAGCGGATGATCGAAGCCTGTAAAAAAGCCGGGGTGAAACTGATGTATGCAGAAGAGCTCTGTTTCACCCCCAAGTATGTTCGCCTGAAGGAACTGCTGGACGAAGGAGCCCTGGGTAAACCCGTGCTGTTGAAGCAATCCGAAAAACATGACGGTCCGCATGCCCCCCATTTCTGGGATGTGGAGCTCTCCGGCGGGGGTGTGACCATGGACATGGGCTGCCATGCCTTCCAGTTTTTCCGCTGGCTTAACGGGAACAATCCTGTGAAATCGGTTTATGCCCAGATGAGCACCACGGTGCACACAGACAAGACCAGGGGCGACGACAATGGCATTATCATCCTGGAGTTCGAGAACGGAGTAACTGCCATGGCCGAAGAGAGCTGGACCAAACCCGGGGGTATGGATGACCGTGCCGAGATACACGGAACCGAAGGAGTCGCTTATGCAGATGTATTGCAGGGAAACTCGATCCAGACATACAGCAATAACGGGGTTGGATATGCCGTGGAGAAAGCGGGAAATACCGTGGGCTGGAGCTACATCATGTTTGAGGAGAACTGGAACTACGGTTTCCCCCAAGAGATGGAACACTTTGTTGATTGTGTGAAGAACGATAAAAAACCTCTTGTAACAGGCGAGGACGGCAGGGCGGTCATGGAGATCGTTTTTGCCGCCTACGAATCGGCCGGTACGGGCAGAAAGGTGGAACTGCCCTTCAAAAGCAGCGCTGCCAAACCATTTGATCTCTGGAAAAGGTAGCATTCATGCTGGTCACATACTGCAGCGATTACCAGGAAATGAGCGGAAATGCAGCATCCATGGTACTGGAAGAGATTCAAAAAAAACCGGAACTGTTGCTCTGTGCGGCCACAGGAAGCTCGCCGGAAGGGCTCTACGGTGAGTTAGCTGCAACAGCAAGCCGGAAACCTGACCTGTTCAACCGGTTGCGGATCCTCAAGCTGGATGAGTGGGGCGGGGTCCCTGAAAACCACCCTGTTACCTGCGAATACTTTATTCAGAATAAAATTTTAAAGCCCCTTCGCATACCCCCGGACCGCTATATTTCTTTCTCCTCTGATCCGGAAAGCCTTGAATTAGAGAGCGGCAGGATCCGGTCCCGCATACTGAGTGAGGGACCCATCGATATCTGTATCCTGGGCCTGGGGAAGAACGGGCACCTGGGACTCAATGAACCGGCACCCGGACTTGAGCCATACAGTCATGTTACAGCGCTGGCCGATACATCTCTTGAGCACTCCATGATCGCCTCGCTGGAACATAAACCATCCTACGGTCTGACACTTGGCATACAGGAGATCCTCTCTTCAGGGAAGATCATTATGCTGGTAGCCGGCAAAGGAAAAAAAGAGGTAGCAGAGAAACTGATGGAAGGAAAGATCTCCACACAACTTCCCGCCTCCTTTCTCTGGCTCCATCCCCATGTGGAGTGCCTGGTGGACAGTGAGATGCTGAGGTAGCTACTCCTTTCCTGCAAGATAATCTTTAAGGTACGCATAAGGCAGGGTCAGCGCTCCATTCCGCGTAATGGAGGCCCGGTCCAGCATCCCCGTATCCCTGGTCCCGAGAAGTTCCGGGACCACATGTTGCATCAACGCTTCACCAAAATCGGTTGAAGCATCCCTGGGAAGCTCCCCCGGCAGATTGTCCACAGCCATGACGGTGATGACGCCTTGCTGAAAAGGATCTGTCTCCAGCCCGGTGGCCGGATCATATCCGTAAAATGGTGAAGCGATGGTAGAGGCACGGATGGTTGAAGCTATGGGCCCGTTGATGTCACAGCTGATGTCGGCAATCAGTGAAATGGGCAGTGAACCCCCGGCCAGCGCTTCACGGGTCAGCATTACCGGGGAAGCCGGATCCCAGAAATGACATGCTATCAATATGTCGGTAAGCGCTGCATAGGGCATCAGGTTGTTCTCATACATCCCGGGATGTTTCGTAAAATGGTTGAAGTCAAATGGTCCCCGGTCTGTCCTGCGGGTATAGTGCCACGGATCGAGACGGGTGTAGACGGCCTTGACAAACTCCTCTTTCAGAAATGTATCCGGCTCCACATGTTGTACTCCCGCTGCATCAAGGATCTCCACCGCACCTCCTGCCACTCTGCCTCCTCCGGTCACCACAAACCTTTTGTTCCCGGTATCTGTCTTATTTAACTCTCTGTATATCTCCTTCAGATCAAAACACTCATGAGCGGGCTTCAACCGGTATACTCCGCTCTTCAGACCATATCCCCGCAGGCCGTTATAAGCCCCTACCATACCGGCCCAACGGCCGAATGCCACCACCCGGATCCCCGTCCTGCTGGTAAGATATTCATAGTCCATCAACCGGATCCCCTGTCTCACCACCTCCTGCAACAGTACCCGGTTATAGGGTTGTTTTTTAGCCGTATGGGAAAAGAAGAGATAAGATTTTTTTTCGATCAGGGTATCGAGCCTCACCTCCTTCACCCCCATCAGCACCTCGCAATTGGATAGATCCTCCGCCAGGGTGATACCAGCTGCTTCGTACTCTTCATCTGTGTAACAACGGTTACCGGAGGGCTGGACCAGGATCGTCAGCTCGCTGTAACGCTCAAGCAATGAACGGCATTGACCGGGTGAGAACGGAACACGCCTGTCAGGAGGGTCCTTGGTTTCACGCAGGATCCCGATGGTGATTTTTCGCATATACGAATGTACTAAATTGTTATCAGGAAGCTCTTCTCCCCCCGATCCAACCCTCCATGGTCTGGTCCAGCCTCACCATGGACGCATAACCCTGCTCCAGAGGTAGCTCAGATGTCCGGAGGCCCAGGAGCTTCAGGTAGGCTACGAATCCCTCGTTAAGCATGCGCCCGGCCAGCAAAGGGAATTCATACAATTCGGGTATGCGCTTGTTATTTTCGGGTTGGTCATGCTCCACTTTACAGGAGTTTACCGATGACGAAAGGTAGATCCTGCAGGCCATGGGCCTGGCCCCGTAGGCCAGGCAACTTCCATCCAGAAGAAAAGGGCAGGCATATCTTACCTTCAGCTGTTCTTCCAACGTTCTCCTCATGGTCCGCTTCACCTTCTCCCCGGCCTTCTCAAGGATATTTGCCCGCTCCTTATCTGAAAAGTTAAGCAGGATATGCTCATGGAGATAGAGGAATTCATGGGTTACAGCAAAGACCTCCTGGTAGCAACACCAGCTGCACCCTTTTTTACAATCTACCGGCACCCCTTCAGCCGCACTACGCTCCAGGAATGAGGCCAGCAGCTCATCCACTGACCGGTAGAGTTGATCAATGGCTCTCTTCAGATTTGAAGCGGTTACCTCCTGTCCCAGGTGGTCCTGCGCCAGCCGGAAGCCATCCCTGTAAAAGATCCGTTTGATCTCCTTCTGTTCCATTTTATTTCAGTGGGAACGCAATAAGCGTCTCCCACTTGGAGGGATCCGATTCGGTCATCATCCCAACCTGGTAAAACTCAAATACCTGGCCTTTCACATCCATTCCATTGGTCTCAATGTAGCTCTCCAGCTGCTCATAAGATCCTTCAAATTCTTCATACGGACCTTTGTGAACAGCCTGAACAGCACTCATCTCGGGATAGGACATTGCCTTTACGTCCCCGGCATCAACACCAGGGCTTTTCACACTGACACCCGCGAGGAAGTTGGAATAACCGGTGGATTCGTCATAATCCAGGTAAAGTGCAAAGGGGGGCCCGGTTATTTCCAGTTGCTGTTTTGCCGCCTCTGCATAAAGCATCTGGTACATTCCGCTTATTTGCTCTCCAATAGACTCCATGGTTCCGGCCCCTTCCACCACAAGGGCCGTCATGGGAGGTAAAGTGGCCACGGTGATATCACCCAGTCCGCTGCTCTTTCGGGGCATGGACTCCAGATACTCCTTCAGGTTGGCCAGTCCCAGATCAAAGCTATTCTTCAGGAACACCTTCCCGAACATCATTCCCAGCCTGCCGATGGGATAGGTGGTCTCTTGGCTGAAGGACCATGTCACCAGGGTCCCGCCATCCACAGGCTCAAAGTTCCACTCCACCTGTGACGGTGTCTCCACTTTGCCAAACCATAGTGAGGATTGGATCTTCTGGTTCTCCACTACTGACTTGACCTCCATTCGTCCGGTGCCCAGTTTTTTACCATCCCATGCATAGGTGGATCCAACGTAACCGGGTTTCGGATCTATGGTCACTTTGGTGGTACTGTCCTGGGTCACCCATGGATCCCATTTCTCCCTGTCGGTATAGGATGCCACCATGGGGAAGATGTCTGCGGGCTCCAGGGCAATTTCAGTCTCAGAACTGACTTTAGCCGTAGCCGGTGAAAAGAGTGGAACAATCAGGATGGCGGCCAGAAGGACCACAACAATAATCAGAATGATTTTCAGTGCTTTCATAAATTGTTTTTTAAGTAACTATTTGATCTCTATAACAACAACTTCCGGGAAGTTGTTCTGTCCGGTTTCATGGAAGCGTTCCTGGGAATAGCAGGAACTGTAACAATCCTCCTGGGCCGTTCATAGGTTGATATGTTTTTTTCAATCAGTCCGGCCCACTTATCCACAGGCGGATCATCACCATCGTACTCCACCAGGAGGACCAGCCTGTGACCCAGTCTCCGGTCCGGTTCTCCCAGCACCAGGCAGTCATGCCCGATGCATGCTGAGATCTGTTCTTCCAGCAATTCCGGAATGATCTTAACCCCGCCTGAATTGATCAGGTTATCAAGCCTTCCAAGCCACCTGAATCCATCTCCCTGTTTATCGATCTCCACCAGGTCGTTGGTGACCATCGGACCGGATGTGATGCCGGGCAGGTCAACGACCAGGCAACCCCTTGCATCAAGCTCAATGCGAACACCTTCCAGCAGTTTGAAAAAAGTTTGTACTCCGGGTCCGTTGATCCTTTTCACCGCGAAATGGGTGTAGGTCTCCGTCATTCCGAAGGTCTCGTAGGCTGAAGGAAGCGTCATGGACTGAAGTTTCCCCCGGGTGGCCGGGTGGAGTTCACCGCCCCCGATGATCAATGTGGAGACCCTTTCAAGCGGGTCCCGGTTCAGGAACGATTCTTCGACCTGCAAGGGCACCATGGCAGCAAAATCAATGGTTCCCTCAATATCCAAAAGTGGTCGTGAAGAGGGTTCGGAAAGCACCAGGTCCAGTCCACCAGAAAGTGCCCGAACCACCATCATCTTACCGGCAATATAATGTACCGGCAGGCAGAGCAGGGCCCGGTCACCTTTCTTGAGTCCGAAGAAAAAGAGTGTCCGGCTGGCACTCTGTAACATGGCTTCCCTTGAAAGAACGAAGGATTTGGGATCGCCCGTTGAACCACTGCTCCTCTGGATGATTTCCCCGTTCTCCGGGTCGAGAAAAAGTGCTATGAATGAGAAAACATCCTTTTCCCATTCTGGTGTGCCGGTATCATTCAGCTGTTCCGAGCAAAAATTCAGCAAATCATTTTTTGAATATTCTTTGCCATCCAGAATGAAGGAATTCCCTATGTCTGACTGGCCATTCATGGTTTTATGGCATCCAGGTCCCATTCCGAACCAGAACGGAACCATAGCTGTTCACCACGCATCTGGAGCGGTGAGCTGAAATTATTGGTATAGAGCGCACCTGTTCCCAGGCCCTGTGGCATGGTCACTCCTTTCCGGCCGGTCCACTGTGCGATGGCATTGAGCCCGATAGTGGATTCCAGCGCCGAGGTGATCCACCAGCCGGTCCCACTGGTTTCGGCCAGTTCGATCCATTGCGAAGTGGTTGAAAATCCACCCAGCAGGCCGGGTTTCAAAACAGTATAGGCGGGATTAATTTTGTGCAGTAATGCCTTCATTTCGCCGGGGTCAGAAACACCGATCAGCTCCTCGTCAAGCGCCACCGGGATGGCACCATCCCTGCAGAGCCCGGCCATCTCCTCCCACTGGCCTGAAGCCACAGGCTGTTCTATGGAGTGAATACTGTAACGCGCAAAATGCTCCATCTTTTCGGGAGCTTCCAGGGGCTTCCACGCTCCGTTGGCATCCAGCCGGATCTCCAGTTCAGCCTCTCTGAATTCGGAACGTATCCACCTGACAACATCCAGCTCTTCTGAAAAATTGAGAGCGCCCACCTTTAACTTCAACACCCTGAACCCAAGATGCATCTTCTCCCTGATCTGGCTGATCATAAAGGGTTTTGCCCCCATCCAGATCAAACCGTTGGTGGTAATGCCTCTCTTGCCCTCTGTAAAAGGTGATCGAAAGAGGATCCTCTCACCTCCCGCCTCAAGGTCGTGCACTGCAGTTTCCAGGGCAAATTGAACACCCGGCAGGGATGGCAATGGCTGCATTGGGTCCATCTCTCCCCTGCTGATCAGTTGACAGATATGGTCCAGCCGTATCTCCATCTCTTCCTCTTTCTCCACGCTCAGTCCCGGGATAAATGAGACCTCGCCAATGCCCGTCGTTCCGGCTTCAGAGGTGAGCCTGACAAACCAGCAGGGCTTCTGCTCGAGTACACCCCTGGAGGTGCCCGCAGGTCTGATAAATATCAGTGGATAATGGATATAGGTAGCGCGAAGCATTTAAAGTACCAATCCGATCCCAAATGAGATAGAAAAAAGCAGTGTGGCCATTGCCAGGCGCTTCAGTTCCCTGTTCAGTTCCACCGGAACGGTATTGGTGATCACATTGCTTATGTCAGAGATCAGCAGCGGAACCGGTAGTAAGAATATAAGCTGGTAGTAGGATTTGAAATGAAGGATTGTATATATTAAAGCCAGTATCAATGCGGTAAGGAGCAGGATGACGTGATAGGTTTTAGCCCATGACACCCCCATGCGTACAACCAGGGTATGCTTCCCGTTCAGGGCATCATTTTCATGGTCCCTTAGGTTATTCAGGTTCAGCACCCCCGCACTGAAGAGTCCGACAGAGGAAGCCGGGAGCAGGATGGTGGCATGCAGGGTGTGTGTGTGCAGGAAATAGGTACCCGCCACACCCAGTATGCCGAAGTAGATAAATACCATAATATCGCCAAATCCAACATAACCATAGGGACGCTTGCCTATGGTGTATTTAATGGCAGCAAAGATCGCAGAGAATCCCAGGAGGAAAAAGAGGCCATAGAGTAACATATTGTCTCCCCGCAATCCTGACCAGATCAGTAATGATCCGGACACCAGGCTCAGCAGGACAAAAACGGAGATCATCCATCGCATCTGCCTTTGCGATACCAGTCCCGACTGTGTCACCCTTAACGGTCCGAGCCGGTTTTCATTATCTGTACCTTTACGGGCGTCGCCATAATCATTGGCCAGGTTGGAGAGGATCTGCAGGAACAATGTCGTCAGCGTTCCGAAGATAAAGACTCCCCAGCGGAAGCGGTTTTCAGCGTGTGCAAGCAGGCTGCCCAGGGTGGTAGCGGAGACTGCCAGTGGAAGGGTTCGCAACCTAAATGCACTGAGCCATATTTGAGTAGCGTTCATCCAGGGACAAACTTAGTTAAAATCTTTGAGTTATACAGTCATGGCAACCTGGGAAACTTGTCCCAATCAGGGTCCCTCTTCTCCAGGAATGCGTTTTTTCCCTCCTGTGCCTCACCGGTCATATAATAAAGCATGGTAGCGTTCCCTGCCAGCTCCTGGATCCCTGCCTGTCCATCCAGTTCGGCATTGAGCCCGGCTTTGATCATCCGCAGTGAAATGGGACTGTGTTTCATGATCTTGTTGCACCACTCCACCGTGGTATCCTCCAGATTCTCCAGCGGGACTACCTTATTGACCATACCCATCTCAAGTGCTTCGGCTGCGGTATACTGTTCACACAGGAACCAGATCTCCCTGGCCTTTTTCTGGCCCACATGCCTGGCCAGGTAGGAGGAACCAAAACCTGCATCAAAACTGCCCACTTTGGGACCTGTCTGGCCAAAACGTGCATTCTCAGAGGCGATTGTCAGGTCGCACACCACATGCAACACGTGCCCCCCGCCTATGGCATATCCATTCACCATGGCAATCACCGGCTTGGGAAGGCTCCTGATCTGGCGCTGCACGTCCAGGACATTGAGCCGGGGTACTCCGTCTTTTCCGACATATCCGGCAAAACTCTTTACATTCTGATCCCCTCCGCTACAAAAAGCCTTATCCCCTTCACCAGTAAGGATCACCACCCTGATCTCCGGTCTCTCCCTGCAGGTGACCAGTGCTTCACTCATTTCCCTTGTGGTATCAGGCGTGAATGCATTGTAATAGCGGGGCCTGTTGATGGTGATCTTTCCGATCCCCTGATAATACTCAAACCTGATCTCCTCAAACTCCCCCAGGCTCTTCCATACTCGTTTCTCCATCTGAATAGATTGGTTTATATGAATAATTGCTTAAAGATACGACTATTTTCACTGGCGGTGGTATCTACCTCAAGCACAGACAACCCGGTTCCGGCTGCATAAAGTGATCCCAGGAGACGATCCAGAGTTTCAAAGTCCCTTGCCCGTCCAAAGCTCCTTCCAAAGGCACCTGAGAGCAGTTCCAGCGATACCGGGTGATGGGTGACGCTGAACTCTTCAAAAAAGTCCATGCGATCGGGACCATCCAGCAGGCGGAATATTCCCCCGCCTCCGTCATTCATCACAACAATTTTCAGGTTTTCCGGGAAGTTATCGTTCCAGAGCGCATTGGAATCATAGACAAAACTGAGATCGCCCAGCAAAAGCAGGTGCAGCCGGTCCGATACCATGGCTGCTCCCAAGGCTGCGGAGAGTGAACCGTCAATTCCCGAGATGCCCCTGTTGGAGTAATACTCCAAATCCCCTCTTGTCCGAATCAATTGCGAATTTCTGATAGTCGCACTGTTGCCCAGGTGGACCACCGTTTGGGAAGGGACTGACTGAAGGATCCGGGTCACTGCGGTCAGGTTTGAGAACGGGGCCTGCTGAAGGTATGAAGCAGCACGATCCGTCTCGCGGTCCTCTATCTCCTTCCATTTCCTCCAGTAGCTGTTGGTCACCCTGCCTGATCCTTTGGTCCCTTCCAGAAATCCGGTTAAAGGAGCCCCCTCTCGCAGATCTATCAGGATGACCTCCCCCAGTGATTGCACAAAGAGTTTCATGCGCTTGGAAACCATCTGCAGTCCGAAGGCAATCACCACATGCGGAGCAAGAGCCTCTCTTTCAACATCTGAAACCCCGGAAAGGACAAGCTCAGGACAGGATACAAAATGGCCGGAGACCAGGTTGGAGATATTTTCGGCCACCACAACCGACTGGCAGGAGACAAGGATCTTTTCGAGTGTCTCCTTAACCTCCCGGTCCTTTTTACCCATGCCTCCCAGGATCATCACTTTGGTAGTTACAGGATCAATGGCCGGGAAGGAAACGGCTGGTGACGGCGGCTCATCCATACCGGTTTCCACTATTCTTTCAGGCAACACGGAGCCGGGAAGCAGTTCATAAAGGGGTTCTGTGAGTGGCAGGTTCAGGTGCACCGGACCTGCAGGAAACCGGATTGCTTCCCTGAAAAGCTGTACAACCGACCGGATCCCTGCCTCCAGCTCAGTTTCACTCCTGACCTCCGCCGGAAATTCAAAAAATCCCTTTGAATGATTGAAATAGGGAGCACGCTGGTCGGTCACCTGGTTATTGAACTGTGTGAGTATCTCCCGGGGACGGTCTGCAGTCACCACCAGTAGTGGGATGCGTTGCTGAAAAGCTTCAGCAATGGCCGGTGAGAGGTTCAGGACCGCTGTTCCCGAGGTGGTGACCACCACCACCGGTTCATCAAGGTGCCTGGCCATCCCCAGTGCCACATATCCGGCTGATCGCTCATCCACATGGCTGTGACAGATATATCTCTTATCAGATGTAAAAAACTGGATCAATGGTGCATTCCTGCTGCCGGGGGCAATGATGATATGCCTGGCACCAACGGCTGCAAAGAGTGGCCCCAGGTCGGCGATATGTTGAAGATGATGCATCCGGATTATTCCAGGTTTTTAATATAGGCAGCCATGATCTTCAGAAGCGACTCCGCTTTCAGGAGTGTTTCCGTCCACTCTTCGGCAGGATCGGATTCAAGGGTGATACCCCCTCCCACATAAAGTGACAGATGCTTCGGGGTAATCTTTATGCATCGCAGGTTCACAAAAAGATCTGTCTCACCCTGGTGCATGAGAGGCCCCAGGAACCCCGTATAGTAATCCCTGTCATGGGGTTCCAGTTCTTTGATGAAGTTGATGGCATCTTCCTTGGGCTGGCCGGCCACAGCGGGTGTGGGATGCATGGCGTCCACAAACTCCCACATCTTTCCATTAAGTCTCTCAAAATCAAAGGTGAAATCTGTACGCAGGTGCAGCAGGTTCCCCGCTTTCTTCACGTAGGGGGAACTGACCCTGTAATCCTTCACGCCAAACTCCCTCAGTACGTCATGGATATAACGGGTTACATACTCCTGTTCCAGCACCTCCTTGGCGGTCCACCGGTTGATATTGAGGTGCCTCTCAGCATAAGGCCTGGTCCCTGCGAGTGATACGGTTGATACCATGCCGTTCCGAAGCCTGAGAAGAGGCTCAGGAGAGGCTCCGAGCCAGAAATGTTCATCACTCTTGAAAAGATAGGTGAATGCGTTGGGATGTTTCTTGCAGACAGACTGGTAAAGTCTCGGAATAATATCCATGTGATTCCCCTCCACTACCCTGATGCGGGAGAGGACCGCCTTTTGAAAGGCTCCGGTTGAGATGGAGGATTTAATGGCATCCACCTGTTCCATATACATTTCTCTACCGGTCACCACAGGTGCCCCGCCGTTCCACCGGGGCTGTGGTCTCGATTCAATTTCTTCCACCCTGCGGATTGTCTCCCCTGTGATCTGCTCCTCCTCGATAACCAGGTCAGGTCTGATCAACATATACCGGTGGCCGTTCCTGGTATCAAACGGTGCCATCATAAAACCCGTCTCTCCCGAAATATCCCTGGTGGTTTTCCACTCCACATTTCCAGGGGTGGTCTGAATATAGGTAGCGGAGTGCTCCTGTTGCGGCAGACGAAATGTTACAAAAGGGAGGTTTTTGGCAATAGAGGCATTATGGATCGCTAAAAGACCTTTGTTCATCTTGGCTTAATACTATTGGTAACACGGCTGATGGAAATAAGTTTGTCACTATCATCCCTTATTGCCACATCCCAGATATGTTTAAAATCAGCTTTTTGAACCAGTGAAGCCTTCGCATGAAGGGTGCCATGCCTGGCAGGGGACAGATGGTGCGTGTTGATCACGCTGCCAAGCACATCGAACTGTTCCGGGTCAACCAGGAGATAGGATGCTGCACTGCCGACACTCTCGGAAAGTGAGATCAGGGCCCCCCCGTGCACCACCTTCGCCGGCTGGTACAACCTGGGTGTGATCTTCATGGTGGCCTCCAGGGTCTCCTCAGTAGCTGCCGTGAACTCAATGCCAAGCAGTTCCATGAATGTATCCCTGCATGCCTCGTTTAACTCATCGATAGTCATCCCTGTTTCTCTGTCTCCAAATATACAATTTCATTCTATCTCTTCTCCAGTACCAGCAACATTACAGATCCCATAAAGAGTGATCTGTTCCTGATCATTTTAAATCCGGCTGTCTCCAGGATCGTACCCATCTCCCTGATACTGTAATAATTCTTTGAGGAGCGGGCCAGGTATTGGTACGCCTTCAGGTTGCCGGATATCAATCCGCCCAGGTAAGGGAGGATAAACCGGAGGTATAGATCATTGAAAACTTTCCATAACGGACTACCGGGCCTGCAGCTCTCCAGCACCACCAGCTGTCCACCGGGCCGGAGCACCCTGGTGATCTCTGAAAGGTGTTTGGAGGCACTGGTGTTTGCATACACCAGGTTCCTGATACCAAAGGTAATACCCAATGAATCGAAATAGCCGCCCTGGAATGGCATCTCCCCTGCATCCCCCTCTTCAAAATGAATATCCGGCATGGAAATGCCCAGCTTTAACTCCTGATATTTTTGTCGTGCCTCCTTCAGCATCTCATGGCTGAAATCAAAACCGGTCAGTTCGGTTTTTAATGAAGCCTGGGCAGCCTGGAGGGCCAGCTCCAGAACAAAATCACCCGTGCCGGTACACAGGTCAAGTACCCTTGCCGGACGGCCCTGGATCACCTCCCTGGCAGCCTTTCTTCGCCAGGACCGGTCTCTTCCAAAGGTAAACACCCGGTTGACCCTGTCATAGGTTGAATGGATATCTCCATAAAAATCGTGTAGCGGATAATCTTTCTGACCCTCCTTCATAAACTGGAATGAAGCTGCAAAGATATTGAATTTTCAGCGAGCTACTCCACACGGAATCTGGTGGAAGCGGAAAATATCTCTCCACCTGGTGTCACCCCTCTCAGAAGTACAATATAGTCTCCCTTACCGGCCGGGGCTTTGAAGGGAACCTCTATCTGTGTGCCCTGTTCCAGCTGCAAATCAGAGGCCCAGAAGATGGTATTTCTGATATCCGGTATCCGGCTTTCCCCGGATGAAAGTGGTTCGCCGGAAGAAGCCTCCTGATGGATCGATTGGTAATCAAAGAAATAGGATCCTTTTGGAAGGTCTATCCCCGCCATATCCCCTTTTCTTGAATAGATCGCCAGGACTCCGCCGAACGCAACATTCCCTTTCAGGTATATATCATTGATCAGGTCGATTCGCTCTATCTTTTCCGGGTTAAGTGCCAGCAGCGCTTCATGATCAAAAACGGAAATATGATCCATCAAGATCAACGGGTTGTAGACCCCTATGGATTTGTTGGGACTGATGAACCTGATCCTGTCTTTCCCCTGTTTTTTGTAGAACTGCACTTCAAGTATCAGGTTAATAAATACCTCTTCAAGGTTGGGCAGCATGACATAATCATCAATGAGCAGGCGCTTCACCCGGGTTCCGTAGAAAGGGACGCGGCTCCCCACAGTATCCTCCCTGACCACTTGGCCAACCCTGGAAGCTTCAGGCCTGTATGCCTTTGATAATTGCATGTTGAGCGCTATCTTGCCGGCCAGTTCAATTTCGTCATCCGATAGTCTGAATTGCTCCCATGGGACGGGTATTTGCCTGGTGTCGTACTCCTGGTCGATCCTGACTTCCAGTCCGCTGCCCTCCTCCTGCTCCGGTGTGATAAAGAATTCCATGGTCTCCTTTGAACCAGGCGGGGTAACGATAACAAACCTTCCATTCTCATCGGACATGGTTGCAAAAAAGTCAGGGTTCTTACCCAGCAATGAGAAATGGAGGGTGGCGTAAGGTACGGGTTGCTGATCAGGACCAACAACAGTGCCTGATATGGAGATGCCATTGGTCAGGTCGGGTAAAAATCCGACCATAAAAGCGGAATCCTTCCCGGAAGAGGTGGGTTCAAAATATTCTCCCGGGAGATCAATGGCTCCTGACGGGACCACCGTAACACTGAACCTGATCCGGTCCGGGGCATAGTTGGCTGATCCTTTTACCTGAAGAACCACCTCCTCGCCTTTATGGTACAGGTCCGAACCGGTCACGCACTCGAGAACTACCTTACTTCCGGGGACCGGTTGAAAACTCCCCGCAGGGTTGACTTCATCACCTGGAAGTGCCACTTCAGGGCGGAATGGATTAATCACCTTCAGGTCTGTATAACTAAAACTGGCAGGACCGCTGTTGCGCATCCAGCGTGTATAACATTTCAGGACATATACCCCTGTAATAGATTCAACGGGTATATGAAGTGTGCCCTCAGCTTTTCCGCCTGAAATCAGGAATTTGCCCTGTACCATTGGTTTTCCGGCAGGGGCGATCAGTTCAACATACAGCATGCTGCTCCAGGGTTGATCCCCGATGGGTCCGCTTACATGATAATCCGCAACAAAATGTATATCCTCATCCACTGCATAGATGGTGCGATCGGTAAAGAGGTGAACCTTTTCGGAGATGTGCGACGCTTCGTCCCAATAAACCTCATCAAATGGAGTCTGGGCAAAAACAGGCCGGACTGTCCATCCGGTTAGGATCAACAGTAAAATAATGTAATATGGAACGCTTTTCCTCTCCATTACCAGAAATCGGGTTTTTCGTTATCCCCGCCCCGCTCGGTGCAGTCAAAACAATTTTTCGGGCCACCCATCCATGGCGGTCCCGGACCAATAGGATTCAATGATAACAGGAAATAATAATCATCAATGTAAAACGAACTATTATTGAAAAGAGTGTCCAGAGTACACTTATAAGCTGCCACCGGGAAGTCCAGCTCTTTTTTATCCACGAATAAGCGCTTATCCTGTATCTGTGTTGCATAAAAGCATCCCAGGACCTTTTCGTCAGATATGTATTTATTATGTATGTTACCCTGGCTGCTTGCAGGTTGTGTCTCATAAAGACTGGCAGCATTGGCGGACTGGGCAGCCAGTTTTTCCCAGTACATGTAAGCCTGATCAGTAAGGGACTGTTGTTCAACAAGAAGGCTGTATCTTACTGCCAGCCTTGGGGTCTGGTCAGATACATAATGCAATTTATTCTTGTATATACTGTTCTCGGAAAGCAGCCGGGTTGAGGCAGCGTATACTGTCTGGATGGTTTCCGTAAGCCAGCAGTAGTGGACCGAATCATCCAGGTTAGGTGTGACAATTCCCCTGTCCCATATATAATTGTATGCAGCTGGTGACCGGTACTCCCATGTTGCAATTGCCTTCCACCGGTAATTCCGCGTACCGCTCTTCTGACCTCTCACATCGTTATAGAACTGGACCCCATGCCATATTTCTTCCGGATCTTCCCCGCCTGATTCTTTCTGGATATAATAAAGCGAGTCGACGGGCGGACAGGAAAGAAGTGTGTCGTAATCCGAAACATATTCCCTGTTGGAAGGTGTTATTACCTGCAGGGAATAGGATTTACCAACTCCCAGGAAAGGTGCATCGAGCCAGGCCTCATAGACTCCCTCCGCCTGTGAGCTCTCGTAATAGAATTCCAAATTGCCCAGATTGTCCTGAACAGTAACCACGCATCCCCCTACCGGATTAAATGACGGACTATTGTATGGAGTTGCGCGGGAGATCCTGACACTATGGATGCCCGGTCTGTCGGTGATCATACCGTCGATGACCATCACCTGCTGTGCCTCGTTGATTACCGGATCATAGGGCTCGATGCAGGAGTGGGATACCAGCAACAGCATCATGATTATGATTGGATATCTATTCACTTGCATAGTTCCCGAGTTTAAAGTTCCAGGAGAGGGTAATCACTGTCCTACCAAAAATGGACAGTTTATAACCATTTATGGTGCCTTCATCATTCTGGAAATAGATGGAATAGGCATTTTTTCTGGCCGTCACATTGTAGAAGTTAAGCATCCAGTACGAGTGGAACAACTTTCTCTCCTTCAGGTTCCCCTCCAGGTTGATGGAGAGGTCCACCCTGAAATAATCAGGTATCCGGTAGCTGTTCCTGTCCGCATAATCTATAAACTGCTGGTCATCCAGATAGTAGATGGAGACCGGGTAGGTAACGGGCCTTCCGGTTGTATAAACCACATTGCCCGAGAAGCTGAGTCTCCGGTTCACCTTGACATTGGTCACCAGGCTCAAATTGTGCGGACGATCGAAATTGGAGGGATAGGGATTACCAAAGTTGATCCGTTCATTGGGAATAGGGGAATCCACCAGCATCATGGAACGGGAGTAGCTGTAGGCCAGCCATCCGCTCAATTTGCCGGCATTCTTCCTCAACAACGCCTCAAAACCATAAGCCTCCTGCTCTCCCTGGAGTGTAACGGTCTCCACATTGGGAGTACTGATGAAACTTGCACCATCACGGTAATCCACCACATTGTTGATCTTTTTGTAATAGACCTCCAGCGAGCTGTTTAATCCACCCCTTGGGAAATCCTGGTAAAATCCCAGGGAGACCTGGTCCACAAAGGGGGGTACGATATTGTAATCACACAGCTTCCACTGGTCGGTGGGTGAGATGGCAATCGTATTGCTCAACATAAACATGTACTGGTTGACCCTGTTATAGGAGAGCTTCAGCGAGTTGTTGGCTCCCATCATGAAATTAACGGCAACCCTGGGTTCCAGTCCTGCGTAGGTTTT
>Ga0075308_1000129_pt1 | contig 24713 bp, 18 predicted proteins | sample Joice_ThreeSqA_D_3_FD_120062 | JGI IMG/M metagenome (GOLD analysis project Ga0075308, IMG submission 120062) | Natural and restored wetland microbial communities from the San Francisco Bay, California, USA, that impact long-term carbon... | ecosystem: Environmental > Terrestrial > Soil >... | reverse complement strand
GCACTTTGTATATCCTGTCCGATGCTTCCGCTTGGTCTGCCGACAGCCTGAGAATAAACAGTAACAGAATTTATTCTGTTATACCGGTTTAATTTTGTCGGCCCGGTTGTTTCGTAAATATTTGCAAACTGCTGAAGCTCAACGGATTGTCCTTTCTTGTTAATAAAAGTCAAACCGCTGAGGTCGGATATCTTTGACCTGTCAAATTCGTCAAGAACTACTCTTATATCATATTCAGTCTCGCCATCTCTGTATTTTGATTCATCATCGCCAGTTAACGCCACACGTAAAGCTGATCCGACCTCAGCAATAGAAAGTCCGAAAGCCGCCAGTTTTTCTCTATCTATATCTATACGTGTCTCGGGTTTTCCTTCTTCTGCAGACAACCTCACATCTGCAGAACCCGGAATACCTTTTATTACATTCATTACAACGTTAGCACTCTCAAGTACATCGTCGCGGCTCGGACCTTTAACTACAATTTGTATCGGGGTTTGATTTGCGGTACCAAAAATTCCTATCGGGTTAACCCGCACTTTAATGCCGGGTATTTTTGAAACTTCTTCTTTTATATATTCACCAACCTCATCGGTTGATTTTTTTCTATCGTTTTTACTTACAAGGGCAACGTCTATCTGTGCACTATTGTTCGAATTTTGCCCTAAAAGACCCTCGCTCGAAGCACCTACATTTGTAAATACTTTCTTTACTTCGGGGAGAGAAGAAATTATTTTTTCAACTTCCTGCGCTGCATGGTTTGTTCTTTCGAGCGGGGCACCCGGAGGTAATTCAATTGTAACTGTAAATTCACCACGGTCGGCAACGGCAATGAATTCGTTTCCGATAAAACCTGCCGGTATTAAGGCGAATGAAGCAAAGAAAAGAACTATAGTTATTATGATAACTTTCCACTTATTGTTAAGGCTCCATTTTAAAACGGTTATATAATTCTCGGTAACAGCCTTGAACATTTTTTCAAACCAGATTGCAAATCTTCCTATCAATGTTTTCTTAGTCATCTTTTCAAGCTTGCCAATTCGGGAGGCAAGAAGAGGAGTAACCGTAAAAGAAACAAACAAGCTCAACAAAGTTGAGATAACAACAACGGCTGCATATTGTCTTATAATGTTTCCAATTAAACCACCTGTTAATGCTAATGGTACGAAAACCACCACATCCACGAGTGTAATTGCAAGAGCCGCAAATCCTATTTCATTTCTTCCTTTTAAAGCTGCTGTTCTTCTACCCTCTCCTTTTTCAAGATGATGATATATGTTCTCAAGAACAACGATTGAATCATCTACAAGAATACCCACAACCACAGACAACCCAAGCAATGTCATCAGGTTCAAAGAGAAGTTGAACAAATACATTATTATAAAAGTAGAAATCATAGAAGCCGGAATAGCAAGCATCACTATGAAAGAGTTTCTTACGCTATGTAAGAAACGAAGCATTACAATTGCAACAAGCACCACAGCGAGCATTAAATCCGATTTTACTGCATTTGCCGCATCGATTGTAAAAGTAGAACCATCCTGAGCAATATCGAATTTCAGATTGCTGGACATGTATTCTTTTTCCATGTTCGCTATTTGTTTTCTTACGAGTTTACTAACTTCAACCGCATTGGCATCTGTCTGTTTCATTAATAAAATACCAACAGAAGTTTTTCCATCTATTCTGCTTATATAGTCATGTTCTTTTGTCCCGTCTTCAATTTCAGCAACGTCTCTTAGTCTTGTTTCACCACCGTCTTTAGATGTAGCAACAACAAGATTACGCAGACTTTCTATCGAATTAAATTTGCCCGCAACACGTACTATAAGCTGTTCATCAGTATTCTTAATTTTTCCTGTGGGAAAATCGAGATTAGATGATTTTATCGCTTGTGTTACCTGCATAATCGATAAACCATACGAACGTATTTTTTCAGCATCCAGGTTTACTTTGATTTCCCTTTCATCACCGCCAACGAGAGTAATCTGTGCAACACCTTTAATGTTGGAGAGACTTGGTTTTATTCTGTCTTTTATAAATTGGTAGAATTCTTTAGAGGGCATATTGCTTGTTACACCCATTCTTAAAATCGGGATTTCATCCAAAGCGAATTTTGTAATTGTCGGAGTTTTAGAATCTTCCGGCAATGTTGATACAATTTCATTTACTTTTCTTTGAGCATTTTGAACCGTAAAATCTATATCGACTGATTGATCGAATTCAGCCATCACGAAGGAAACTCCTTCAACCGACGTCGATCTTATAGCCTTCAACTGGTCGACACTGGATATAGCATCTTCTATAGGTTTTGTTATAGAAGTTTCAACTTCATTTGGAGAAGCTCCCGGGTAAACAGTTGTAATAGATACAAATGGAGAGCTCATCTTTGGAAGGAGCTCATAATTAAGCTGAGTATAACTGTATAATCCAAGGACGGTCAGCGCCGCGAATATTACGACAATCAGAGTCGGTCTTTTTATTGCAAGTTCTGTTATAGTCATTTTTAAAAATCTCCTTTATTCAACTATAGTTACTTTGTATTTGTCCTTAAGATTATTCTGCCCGTTAACAACGATCTGTTCTGCTACATTTAATCCGCTGAGCACTTCAAGCATGTTATCAGAAGTTGAACCGATAATTACACTTCTTTCATTTGCAATTCCGTTTTTAACCACAAAAACCTTAGCATCTCTGACGCTGCCTATTAATGCCTCCCGCGGAATTAGAATCGACTCATTATTCTTTATTGATGTAAACTGAACACGACCGAACATTCCACCCTTTAAAGGATGATCTTTACTGTTAGGTAAAGTAATTTCAACGGGATATGTATGAGCATTATCAGCCTGATCGCTTATCGTTTCAATCTTTCCCTTAAAAGTTACTCCCGGATAAACGTCTGTTGTAACAGCAACATCATCACCTGTTTTAAGCCTGAACACATCTTTTTCAGCAACATTTAATTTTACTTTCATTGTAGAAATATCAACAACCTGGACCACTACCTTCCCCTTATTAACATAATCTCCTTTATCAACCATTCTTGCTGTAACAACTCCCGATATAGGAGAAGTAATCTTGGTATCTTCATATTCTCTTTTAGCAAAAGTTAGTTGAGATTCTGCAGATTGAAAATTGAGTTTAGAAGCTTCGAGCTGAGAAATAGTAATTGATTTTTGGTCATAAAGTGATTGATATCTTTCAAAATCATTTTTTGCTTTTTCATAATTTACTTCTGCAGTTTTTAAAGCAGCGTTTTTTAACTCACCATCGAGCTGGATTAAAACAGAACCCTGTAGCTTGTAGTCTCCAACTTTAGCATGTGTATCCAAAACTCTTCCGGCGGCTTCGGAAACAACCGCAACATCATTAGTCCCATTAATTGTCCCAACCATCTCAAGACTTCTCTCCAACTCTTTTTTCTGAACAGACTCTATGGTTACAGGATAAGTGTCTATTACTCTTTGGTTTGATTTGGCTTCGAGCTTTGACCTGTTGTTAAGCAATACAGCAACAGCCCCGGCCATTATAATCACTATTAAAACAATTACTTTTAACCTTTTCAACATTTTGTCACCTTTTATTTATAATTAAAAATTTCTTTATAATGTTTTTTCGCCTGTTGCTCTTTCGAGATTTGCCTTGGCGATTTCATAATCAACAATTGTTTGAACGTTGTTTGTTTTTGTTTGAAGCAAGGCAACTTCTACGTCCAGAAGATCTGAATTAGTCATTAAGCCCTGCTTAAAAAGCTCGCTGGCAACACGGTAGTTTTCTTCTGCCTGCTCTACGCTTGTTTGAGAAACAACTAATTTTTCTTTTGCTTGTTCGAGATTTAAATAGTTCTGAGTTACCTGTAGTGTAACCGCATCCTTTAAAATTTTGTATCCATCTTTTGCCTGTTCAAAATCAGCTTCTGCTTGTGTGGTTTGGTTACCTGTTTTATTCCAATTCCAGAGATCAAAAGAAAGCGAAACACTTACGTCCCAGCTATCTTTGAATTTTTGTTCAACGGGGAAATACCTGTTATTCGGATTTGAGTAATTATAGTTTCCAACCAAATAAATTTGTGGAAACCAACCTGACTGTGCAAGATCAATGCCTGTTTCACTTGCTTTAACTCTGTATGACATTGCTTTAAGTTCCGGTCTGTTATTCCATGCCATTGTTTTTAAAGCGTCAAGAGAATCGATTTCGTCCGTTCCCTTAGGTAAATTTTCAGAAACTTTTATTTCAGTTGTAAGCGGAAGCTCAATAATATTACAAAGATTTGTCATCGCAAGTTTAACTGCATTCTGTGCATCGATTTGCCGGAGCTGTGCTTCTGCAAGCTGAACCTTTACTTTTAAAAGATCGCTGTTTGTTGCAAGTCCCTGGTTAAAAAGATTTTCAGCATCTTTTACATGAGCTTTTATCTGCTCAACATTTTCATCGACTACTTTTTTAATTTTATTTGCTTTGTAGAGATTCCAGTAAGCAGTCTTTATGTCAAGAATAAGAGCCTGTTCTGTTTGTGAATATTCTTCTTTAACAGCCATTGAGTTGTATTCTGCAATATCATAAGCACTTTTTAATTTGAATCCGGTGAAGATCGGCTGCTGTAATGAAAGCTTAAAGTTGTAATTATTATTTATGTTTTGTGTAAGATCAAAATCTCCAAAAGGTGTACTGATCGAAAAAGGATCGATATTGCTTAACCTTGTATATGTCGCATTAAGGCTTAAAGAAGGAAGCCTGCTGCTGTTTATTTCCCTTACCTTTGCATCAGCACTTTGTATTTTCATCTTTGATGAATTAATTCTCCTGCTGTTTTGCAATCCTGTTTGAATACTTTCCTCGAGAGTAAGCGTTACTTTATCCTGCGCAAAAGCAGGAATGCTAAATAGGATTATTATGAGAATTATTTTTTCGGCTAACTTTGCCATTGCTGTCTCCGTTTTTATTATTTGATGCAAATGAATGGTTCAAACTTAAGAAGTTTAAAAGGGGTGGTGCATTGAACAAAGGTTTATTTTATGGTTTACTCAAAATAAACCATTGTTGATGAGCGGTTTTAATTCAAGATTTATGGAAAAACTTCCAGATAAGGCATTATATCTAAATGAGTTAAAGAGATTGAGGAATTTGCTATTATAAACAACAAGATATTGGGCAAAAGTCTAACCCAGATATTTGCGCAGATCAAATAATCGGCGTATTAAATAAGATTTAACTCCCTTGCGGTTTGTATTGCCTGAACGCGGCTGTCAACGTTTAGTTTCTGGTAAATCTGGTGAGTGTGTTTTTTTATAGTTCCTATAGCCAGAAAAAGTTTATCGGCAATTTCTTTGTTTGAATAGCCGGCTGAAAGCAATCTTAGAACTTCTATTTCACGGTCGCTTAAAGGTTCTTCTACAGGCTGTGCTGGTTTTGCAAGTTCCCGGTTTAATTCCTGCAGAAGCCTTGTAACATAAACAATAGAATTATTTTTTTCTTTTGAATAATATGTGAGATATAAGTTTAGCAAATCTGCAATTGGTTTTCCTTCATTTACAAAGGTTCTTATGTAACCCTCCGGGGCTGCAATTGCCAGTGCAATATTTATTGTCTCAAGAGCCAGAGTCGTTTCATCCCGTTTTTCTAACAGGACAGATTTTAAAACCAATGCTTCTAAGAGAAACCCCATTGCATTGCATAGTTCGGAAATTCCGATGGTTTCTTCAAGAATATTCAATGCTTCTTCATATTTTTCCGTTGCAATTAAGAACCTTGTTTCGAGAAGTTTTCCATTTATATGGTAAGGAACGTTTTTCGTTGGGTCCGCCTGATATTTCTCTCTCCATTTTGAAACTTCCCTGAAGTTTCTTTGCATTAATTGTACTGTTGCTCTTTGGGTATGAATCAGGAGTTCGCGGAAATGTGTAAATGTTTGATTATTCATTGCTTCTTCATCTTCTTTCATAAATTTTTTAGCGGAAGCAACATCTCCTTTTGTCTGTTTAATAATTTGGAGTTTTGTAATAGCATGAAAAAACATTGTCCAGTTTCCCATAAGTTTGGAGATTCTCAGGCATTCATTTGAATAATAGTCTGCTTTGTCAAGTTCGTTTAATTCAAAACAAATTTTTGACATAGCTATGTAAACAAATCCCAACGAGAGAAAATTTTTTCCATATTTTGCAACATATTTATCGATAATATCCTTATTAAGTTTATAAGCTTCCTGCAGGTGTCCTTCGATCAAAAGAATATCGACATAATTAAATGCACCGCTGAGTGCCACGATATGATTATTGGAAATTTCACCGACAACAAATGCATTCATAAATGTATCTTTAGCCTCTTTCCATTTTCCGCTAAATGCATAAGTCCAACCCAAAACCAATTCTATTGTGCTTTGAAGAATTGGATTATCTGTTCTTAAAAAAGATTTCGCATCAAGAATCAGTTTTCTTTGTATTTCAACATCTTCCGGTCTATTGGTATAAAAAGGTGAATAATTGTACGATCTCAACAATGCTATATGAGCGTTAAGGTCATCCCTGTTATTTTCATTGTAAAAATTTTTTCTCGCTTCTAGAGTAGCTTCGACCAGAAGCAAAACGGGTTCTACTTTTTTAATTTCACCGTACATATTATGAATCCAGGCAAGGCAAATTAATATGTAAGCACGCTGATTAAGAACAGCAGGCGGGATTTTATTTGCCCAGCTTCGTAGAGTTGTAAGTTCAGCATTAACTAAAGTTGGAACGGCGGCGGCCTCGATTAGATCTGCAGCTCTTTCTACATTTTCTGCAGAAAGTGCATGATTAATCGCTTCCTCGGTAAAGCCATTCTCTTCAAACCACTTGCTTGCTCTTTCATGAAGAACGGTTATAACATCTGGAAATAATTGTTTCAGTCGGTACTTTAATAAATCACCAAAAAGATGATGATACCGGAACCATTGTTTGTCTTCATCAAGCGGTACAAGAAATAATTTTGCTTTGTTGAGATAATCGATTACTTCCTGGCTTCCGAAGCCCCTTGTTACAGCATCACACAACGAGCTCTTAAACCGGCTTAGTATCGATGTGTAAAGAAGAAATTCCTGCATACTTGCATCCAGGTGATTAAGAACTTCTTCGGTTAGATAATCCACAATGTAACTATGGCTTCCTTTAAAGTCGCTTATAAACTTATGAATATCTTTTCCTCCCTGCATTGCAATGCCTGCAAGCTGCAGACTTGCTATCCAGCCTTCGGTTCTTTCTTCCAGAGAGTCAACTTCATCTTTTGAAAGCTCAAGACTCATAGTTGTTTTAAAGAAGCTAACGGTTTCTTCTGTCGTAAATCTCAAATCGGATTCACGCACTTCGAGTAATTGCTTTCTTGCTCTTAATCTTGAAAGAGGAATTGGCGGATCGTGTCTGCCGGAAACAATTAGGTGTAAATTTCTTGGGAGATGTTCAATAAAGAAAGATAAAGACTGATGAACTTCCGGGGAATCTATAAGATGATAGTCATCAAGAATTAACACAGATTCTTTCAGACTTTCATTAATCTCATTTATAAAAGTAGTAATAATCGATTCAGGAGAAACCTGTTGCGGCGACTGAATTAACGATTCTGAATTTTCTCCAAAATCCGGCTGTACTCTTCGAAGTGCCGCAATACAATATGTCAAAAATCTTTTTGGATCGTTATCTCCACTATCTAACGAAACCCAGCCAACCTTATTTTTTGATTGTACAATCCATTCACTTAGAAGAGTAGTTTTGCCGAAGCCGGCGGGAGCCGAAACAATTGTAAGCTTAGCCGAAAAACACTCATTTAGCTTGCCAATTAATCGTTCTCTTTTTACCCAGTTTGTCTGGAGAGAGGGATAGTACAATTTTGTGCTTAAAATAGGCTGAGTCATACTTTTTGAAAAATAGAAATAAATTGAATAATTAAAAATATTGTAAAGTTAAGTATTATCAAGCATAGGATTAATGCTTATGATTTTTTACCTAAATGTTACTATTTTGTTACAAATCAATTGCTTTACTTAAGGATATTTATATAAAAAAACAGGACAACTATGAAAAAGAACATTTGGGTAATTGGTTTAATTATAATCCTTAGTGGTGTAGCAAGCTATAGCTGCAAGGAGGTTAAGTCAACAAATAAAGAAAGCGAGAAAAACGAAATGGATGCGACACAGAATATGAACCTGGAAACAGTCACATTTGGCGGGGGATGTTTTTGGTGTACCGAAGCAATCTATGAAAGAGTAGAAGGTGTGAAATCAGTTGTGTCCGGTTATTCGGGAGGAACAGTAAAAAATCCTACTTATGAACAAGTCTGTACCGGAACAACGGGACACGCAGAAGTAATTCAGATAACTTATGATCCGAAAGTCGTTCCCTATGATGAACTTCTTAAAATATTCTTTAAAACTCATGATCCGACATCTCTGAACAGGCAGGGTGCCGATGTAGGTACGCAATATCGTTCAGTAATTTTTTATCATAATGATGATCAGAAAAAGAAAGCAGAATATTATAAAACAGAACTGGATAAATCCGGGGCATGGGACAAGCCCATTGTAACACAGATTGTTCCGTTCACGAACTTTTATCCTGCAGAAGACTATCACCAGGATTATTTTGCAAATAATCCTAACCAGGGATATTGTGCGTATGTTATTGGTCCCAAAGTAGAAAAATTCGAGAAGGTGTTTAAGGATAAATTAAAGAAAGAATATTTGGAAGAGCATTAATCCGTTCTAAAGATGACATCTCTTGTTGAGATGTCATCTTTTTATCTTTTATAACCGCCCATCCCTTTTTTGTTTTTTATTTCCTTTAAACCGCATATTTTTACTTTATCAAATTATATATGTCTTATTAAAACCAAGTTAATACATACCACAAATTCATTTCAGCCTCGGGATATTGCCTGAGTTTGGCATGCTGCATCATCTAAGGTGTAGTGTGTCTTTCCCCGATTAAACCCAAAATCTTTTTTAACAATTTATTAAGGAGATACAGAAATGTATAATCTTATCCAATTAGGTTGGAATGAATTTTTTCAAAATCAGTTTCAAACATTTAAAGTACAAAATTTTACTCCGGGAAGAATAGCCGTGGAAAATAAACAAAGATATATTCTTTATACCGAAATGGGAGAATTGCCCGCGGAAGTCACAGGCAAACTTCTATATTCGTCTGAGGTTGCAGAGCTTCCTAAAACCGGCGATTGGGTAGCGGCAGTCTTTTTTGAAGAAGAAAAGAAAGCTATTATTCATTCAGTTCTCGGGCGAAAAAATAAACTCTCGAGAAAAGTTGCAGATAGAAAAACCGAAGAACAGTTAATCGCAGCTAATGTCGATTATGTATTTATTGTTCAAAGTTTAGATAACAATTTTAATATAAGGCGGCTGGAGAGATATATAGTGAGTGCTTTTGAAAGCAAGATCCAGCCGGTTATTATCTTAAATAAAATTGATCTTACCGATGAATTTATATTAAGAAAAAAAGAAATAATGGAAAGGTTCTCAAACGTAGAATCAATCTTAACAAATGCTCTTACCGGAATAGGAATAGATGAAATAAAAAATATTCTGAGTGAGGGCAAAACAGGAGTATTTGCAGGTTCATCCGGAGTTGGCAAATCCACAATAATAAATTATTTGTTGGGTGAGAAAATTCTACAAACAAACGAAGTCAGCAGTTCTGTTAATAAAGGGAAACATACAACAACAAGAAGAGAGCTGTTTATTATTCCAAATGGTGGAGTTGTTATTGATACGCCCGGAATACGTGAATTTCAATTATGGAATGTTGATAAAGGAATGGATCAGGTGTTTGATGAAATGGAATTAATTTCTTTAGAGTGTAAATTTTCAAATTGCACACATACAAAAGAAACCGGGTGCGCTGTTCTTGAAGCTCTTGAAAAAGGAATTATTAATGAAGCAAAATTGCAGAGTTATTATAAACTTCAGAAGGAGCTTAGGTATCTTGAAGAAAAACAGGATAAAAATGCTTTCTTAAAAAGAAAACAAAGAGAAAAGAAGCTTCATAAAGAAATAAAGCAGTTTTTTAAAACAGGAAGAGATAAAAGAATGTAAAACCAACTAATCCCCAACCTTTTTTCATAAATAAGGTCTAAATTTAAGGAGAATTATAAAATTTAATATTGAGGTTTATATGAACAATAAAATTATCAAGTTGATTGCTCTTCTTTTCTTCGTTACGCTTTCATATTCTTTTGCCGGGGATAAAACACAAAGCTACGATTATAAAGGTTTTCATAAGGTAAGCGTCGGTTATGGAATGCAGGTAAACATTTCTCAATCAGACAATTACAGTATTGAAGTAAATGCCGACGAAAGAGACTTCGAATACCTGAAAGTTGAAAAGGATGGGGATGAAGTAGAGTTTTATATTAATAGAAATAATTATCATAAAAGGGGAGACATATATATCAAAATTACAATGCCCGAATTAACCGCGATTAACCTGAGCGGTGGAAGCATTGGAAATATAGTTATGAATGTTTCCTCAAAAGATTTTGATTGTGGTCTCTCTGGGGGATCAATCCTCAAAGGAGGATTACAATGTGCAAATATGGAAATGGGCCTTTCGGGGGGAAGCCAGGTAACTCTTAAAGGAAGTGGAAAAGATACCGAAATTGATGGTTCGGGCGGAAGTATTTTTCATCTTAAAGATTTTAAAGTACAAAATGCTGAAATATCTTTATCCGGTGGATCGATAGTATCAATCAATATGGATGGCGATTTAACCGCTTCGCAAAGCGGCGGATCCCAAATTATTTATTATGGCAACGCTGATATTGTGAGCACTTCTTTCTCGGGAGGTTCTGGTATTAGAAAAGGCGATTAATATTTTTATGATTCCCGCTTTCGCGGGAATTCTTTTCTTTCTTTAATAAACATCATAAATAAAACGGAAATCATCCCTATTCCGAATATTATAATCCATAAATTAAAGGCTCCTAATCGTTCATAAAGCTCAGTACCCAGCCAAGGTCCTAACATAAAAGCTATACTAAAAGTTACCTGGAAATATCCCATATATTCTCCCCTCTTTTTAGGCGGAGCAACTTCAGAAACGTAAGCTGCGGTTCCGGGGAAGTAAATCATTTCTCCTACAGTCCATATTATAATAGACACAACCAAACCAGTACCTCCACTTACAAATGCCATTCCTCCGAAGCCAATGCTGCACAAAAGTGCGCCGAGAAAGAGCGATTTTTTATATGTCCAGTTTTTCATCATTTCATTTAAGGGAACTTCCGCAATTATAATGAGGACGGTATTTACAGCAGCGAATAATCCAAAAGCTGCGGTTGTAAAGCCCAGATCATTAACAACAAAAATTGGCATTGCGCCAATGTGCTGGAAGAAAACAATATTTGCAGGAATAATTCCCACAAGGAAAAAAAGGTATGCCTTATCTTTCAAGACAGCGAATTTTAATTCCGGGTCTCCCCTTTGTATTGTATGGACTTCCGGGGTGTTCAGATGTAATTTAGAAAAGGCAAGATATGCGCCTGCCGCTAGTGCGGTAAAACCATCAACGTAAAAGAGAAGAGAGAAATTAATTAATGAAAGTAAACCACCTATAACTGGACCGATACTCATTCCAAGATTAATAGCAAGACGACTAAGCGCAAATGCAGTTCTTCTTTGTGAAGCATCAACAACATCAGAGATAAATGACATATTTGCCGGACGGAAAGCTTCATTTATTATAGACCAAATAAAAACGATAACCATGGTCAGAGAATAATCTTTTATAAAAGAAAAGATAAAAAGTGAAATTCCCGAAAAGACAAGAGAACCCCGCATCACTTTCAACGACCCTATTTTATCACTTAATTTCCCCATTAAGGGGTCCGGTCAGCAAAGCTCCCAGCCCATAAACCCCAACGACAAGACCTGCGTCTGCAGCGCTTATATTTCTACCTCTTGTTAAGTAAAGGGTAAGAAACGGAAGAACCATTGTTCCGGAGCGATTTATCAGAGTTACGAAAAAGATTACCCACATTTCGTGCGGTAATTTTTTAAGTCCTTTCCAGGGATTCATAATTAGTTAATTGTTTTTTATAAAAATGTGTTTTAAGTCTTGATAAATCAAGATGTTTTCATAATATATTTTTGAGATTTAAGATTTGAAATTTGAGATTTGATTGACACCTCCAACAATATTATTTAAGTTTCTTTTATAACTATCTGACCTATTTTGGAAAAACAATGAAAGGAGATCCACTATGCTCCCTGTTGAAATTAATTTTGTAGCAGTCCTTGTTTCAGCCGCATTAATTTTTGGATTAGGTGGGCTATGGTTCTCACCCGTTCTTTTTGCAAAACAATGGATGTCCGTAGTTGACAAAACAGAAGAAGAACTTAAGAAAGACTCCAAACCATCAAATTATGTTACTGCATTTTTGCAGGGACTTATCACAGCCTATATTCTTGCAATATTTATTTCCTGGGCACAGGTAGCTACAGTTACAGGTGGTGCCTGGATAGGTTTTATGTGCTGGTTTGGTTTCGCCGGGCCGCCTTCATTAGTTCATGGTATATTTGCCGGAAGACCACAAAAGCTGTGGCTAATTGATTCCGGGCATACACTTGTATCTTTTGTTGTTTCTGGGATTATATTGTCTGTGTGGAAGTAAGTTTTATAAATTTTTTTGAGAGGGTTTTATGAAGCTCGTATTATTTATAGCAGCAGTTATATTCTCTGCTTTATTTTTCTTTTCATGCCAAAAGAAAGAACGGGAGATAAAAAAATACGCAATTGAAGATTTTTATAAAAACAAGCAAATCCTCAGTGGTTCTTTCTCTCCGGATGAAACCCGTCTTCTCGTAACAAGCAACGAATCCGGTATATACAATATTTACGAAATTTCAATTGTCGACAGTCAAAAGCATAAGGTAACTAACTCTACTGTTGAATCTCTTTTTGCAGTTGATTACGTCCCCTCCACAGGAGAAATTCTATATCATGCGGACAAAGGCGGGAACGAAATAGATCATATATATCTGATAAGGAAAGACGGTAAAGTTAATGACCTTACGCCGGATTCTCTCGAGAAAGCAAGTTTTGCGGGCTGGTCACTCGATAAAAACTCCATGTTTTACATTTCAAATAAGCGCGACCCTAAATTTTTTGATTTATATAAAATGGATGTCGGCATATGGAAGCCAAAGATGATATACAAAAACGAGAAGGGGTTGAATGTAGATGCAATTTCGTGGGATGAGAAATATCTTGCTTTAAGCCGGGTTATAACAACAAGCGAAACCAAACTATATCTTTATAACTTAGGTACAAAAGAGATGAAAGAAGTTTCGGATCACGAGGTAAAGGGAATATATAGCGCTTCCGGGTTTAGTAAAGATAATAAATCCCTTTTTTATATAACCGATGCTAATAAGGAGTTTCAATATCTTGTGCGTTACGATCTTGCGACCGGAGAACGCGCAACTGTTTTTGAGACTAACTGGGATGTAATGTATAGTTATGATTCTGAAAATGAAAAATACAGAGTTGTCGCTATTAATGATGATGGCAAAAACAAATTAAAAATTATAGATAACCGGACGGATAAAGATGTTGATTTTCCCGATATACCGGATGGAGATATAACCGGGGTTTCAATTTCCACTAATGAAAAGTTAATGAGGCTGACTGTTGGCACTTCAAAAGCTCCTAGCAATATTTATGTTTATAATTTTGAAACTAAAGAATTAAAAAAACTTACAAACACATCTAATCCAGCTATAAATCCGGATGATCTTGTTTCTGCCCAAGTTGTTAGGTTCAAATCCTTTGACGGTCTTGAGATACCTGCCATATATTATAAACCGTTGCAAGCATCCCCGGATAACAAAGTACCAGCATTAATTTGGGTTCACGGTGGACCGGGAGGACAATCTAGGGTAGGATATTTTGCCCTGATACAATTTCTTGTAAACCATGGTTACGCAATTCTTGCAGTTAATAACCGGGGTAGCAGCGGGTATGGAAAAACATTTTATAAAATGGATGATCTAAATCATGGCGAAAAAGATTTAATGGATTGTATATACGGTAAAAAATATCTTCAGACATTAGAATATATAGACACAGCGAAGATCGGTATATTAGGCGGTTCTTATGGAGGATTTATGACAATGGCAGGGATGACATCACATCCCAATGAGTTTAAAGTGGGTGTCGATATTTTTGGGGTAACAAACTGGCTTCGGACTCTTAAGTCGATCCCTCCTTACTGGGAATCTTTTAGAGAAGCATTGTATAAAGAGCTTGGGGATCCTTATTCTGCTGATTCTGTGAGGCTCTATAATATTTCCCCACTTTTCCATGCAGACAAGATTAAAAATCCAGTAATGGTTCTGCAGGGAGCTAACGATCCCCGTGTTCTTAAGGTGGAATCTGATGAAATTGTTGAAGCCATGAAGAAAAACAACGTACCCGTAAATTATATAGTATTTCCCGATGAAGGGCATGGTTTTGTTAAAAAGGAAAATGAAATAAAAGGTTACGGCGCTATACTGACTTTTCTTGATGAGTATTTAAAGGGAAGCGGAAAAGATTAATTCAAGCATTGCCCGCATTATTTATAGTTATAGAAATTATACTGGCTGTGTAAACATAAAAGTTTGTCTGCACTGAATTACGAATTCTTCCTTTTTAATTAGGCATTCTTTTTACAGTGCCTATTTAAAGGTACTTCTGTGGATTTCTCTCCTAGCAAGATTCAATTATCAAAATCATTTTGTATCTTTAAATAAAACGAGAGTATACCAAATAAAAAATGAAGTTTAATCTTAACGTTATAGACGTTGTTATTCTTTTGCTTTACCTTGTTTTTATTATGTGGCAAGGATTCAGGTATGTTAAAAAACATGATAACGCTGAACAATATTTCCTAGCAGGGAGATCACTTGTATGGCCCTTAGTAGGTCTTTCGCTGTTCGCTTCCAACATAAGCAGCAGCAGCCTTGTTGGTCTTGCAGGAAGTGGCTATGAAACAGGTATATCTGTTTACAGTTATGAATGGATGGCTGCTGTTGTACTGATTTTATTTGCCGTTTTTTTTCTTCCTTTCTATATAAAATCTAAGATTTATACTATGCCCGAATTTCTTGAAAGAAGGTATGATGCGAAAGCGAGGTATTATTTTTCTGCGTTAACAATTATCGGAAATATTGGAATAGATACAGCGGCAACGCTTTTTGCCGGGGCGCTTGTTATACAAATTATTTTTCCTCAAATAGAATTATGGGAATCAATTCTTGCACTATCTGTCCTCTCCGGTTTGTACACAATTGCAGGTGGTCTTAAAGCAGTTGTTATAACAGATGCTTTCCAGGCAGTAATTCTTGTTATAGGTTCGATAATAATTACAATTCTCGCTTTTATAAAAGTTGGTTCATGGGATGCGGTAATGAATGTGACCCCATCGGACCATTTTAATATAATTCAACCTGCGGGAGATAAATTTCTTCCATGGCCGGGTTTGTTTTCTGGAGTTTTACTTCTCGGATTTTATTTTTGGACTACGAATCAATTTATTGTTCAAAGGGCTCTCGGGGCGAAAAATATTGAGCATGGTCAATGGGGAGCTTTGTTTGCGGGATTATTAAAACTTACTGTTTTGTTTATTATGGTATTTCCGGGAATATTTGCCAGGGTTTTATATCCCAACATTGAAAAAGCAAACCTGGTTTATCCGACATTATTATTTGATCTTCTTCCCCCGGGCTTGCTCGGATTGGTTTTAGCGGGGTTACTTGCCGCTATGATGTCGAGTATAGATTCGGCTCTTAATTCAGCCTCAACTCTTGTAACTATGGATTTTGTAAATAAATTTAAGCCGGATATTTCAAGCGAAGGATTGATGTGGGTCGGTAGAGTTGTTACCTTCGTTTTCATGGTACTTTCTGCAATTTGGGCTCCGCAGATTGATAAATTTCCTACGTTGTGGGTATACCTTCAAAATGCTCTTTCATATATTGCCCCGCCAATTGTTTCACTATATGTTGTCGGACTATTCTGGAAGCGCGCTAATCATAATGGAGCGATTGCTGCTATTATTGTAGGAATTACTGGAGCAGGGTTTTTCTTCCTTAATACAAATGTCGGCTGGATTCCGGAAGTTCATTTTCTTTATATAGCAGGAATTCTTTTTGTATTATGCTCAGCTGCAATTGTTGTTGTAAGCTTGTTGACCGCACCACCCCCGGAAGAAAAAATCCAAAACTACACATGGTCAAAAAATCTGTTCAGGTTGGAGACAAAGGCACTTCGCGGAATGCCATTATATAAAAACTATCGGGTTCAGGCAGTTGCCTTAATGATTTTGCTTCTAATAGTTTTGCTTATCTATAGATAAAACACAATTTTAAAATTTTCACTTTTTCTTCTTTGCATAAGTCTCGAGTTTGCTTATACATTTTCCCAAATCGATTCCTTTGCCGAGAACATTTTTAAAGAGATCGCCTTTTTTTTCTATTCTTTTTAAAGTATTCTTAATGGTAAAATCTTTCGGGTTCAAACCTTTCTTTACTTCTTCCCATTTAAGAGGAGTTGCGACAGGAGCGCCTGGTCTTGGTCTTACACTGTAAGGAGCCGCCAGAGTTTGTCCGGGTCTGTTTTGTAAATAGTCTAAGTAAACTTTTTTCTGTCTTTTAGATGGACTTCTTTTAAGGCTAGTAAACCCGGAAGTTTTTGCATGCACAAGTCTTGCAACCAGATGTGTAAATTCTCTAGCGACATCATAATTATAATTTGTACCGAGCGGAACATAAATATGTAAACCCGTCGCTCCCGAAGTTTTACAATAATTTTTCGCTCCCGCAGCATCGAATATTTCTTTAGCAGCAAGAGCTGTTTCAATAACTTTTTCAAAAGAGATATCTTCCGGATCGAGATCGAGAACGAGGTAATCGGGATTATCTAAAGTTTCTACTCGTGAAAACCATGGGTTAATTTCTATACAACCGAGATTCGCAAGGTAAACAAGAGTTGCCTCATCATTACAAACCAGGTAGTTAATATCCTTTTCATTATGCTCTGAATAAATCATTTCGGTCTTTACCCAATCCGGTGGAAGATCTCTTATGTCCTTCTGATAGAAGCTTTCACCATCGATTCCATTTGGATGACGGTTGAGAGATTCCGGTCTCCCCTTTAGATAAGGAAGAATATATTTTGCAACGCTTCTGTAGTATTCTATAACATCACCTTTCGTATAACCTTCATCCTGGAAATAAACTTTTTTAAGATTTGTAAGCTGTAATTTATGTCCGTCGATTTTTACTTCTTTCTCCAAGTTATTATTTCTCGTCGTTTCTTCACCGGTGTCGTCTTCAATAGAATTTTCCTTAATCACATCATCAATGTTTTTGTCTTCTCGTATTCCTATAAATGCTGGCTGACGCATTAATCCTTCATCTGTCCATTCAGAAAATTCAACATCGCAAATATATTTTGGCGTAACCCATGTAACTGGTGCATTTGTTTCGATTTTCTTTTTGAATGAAGAACGGTTTGTAATTAATGGTTTTAGCTTTGAGTAAATATTTTTAAGATCGTTATCTGTAAATCCTGTGCCTGCCTGACCGATATAAAGAAGATCGCCTTCATCGTAAATTGCAAGAACAAGCGAACCGAATTTGTTCCGGCTTCCCTTTGGCTCTGTAAAGCCGCAGATAATCGCTTCCTGTCTTTTTTTTGTTTTTAGTTTAAGCCAGTCTTTGCTTCTTTTGCCCGGAAAATATTTGCTTTCTGCCCTTTTTGCCAGGATTCCCTCAAGTCCCCTTTGTTCTGCAATTTTGAAAAATGATTCTCCATCTCCAACAATATGATCGCTGTATTTTACATTTACCAAATCAATTGGAATAATTTTCTTAAGAATTTCTTTTCTTTTTATCAAAGGAAGATTTGTAAGATCAGCTCCATTTAAATAAAGTATATCAAATATATAATAAGCGAGTTTTCCTTTACCGGTTTTTCCATAAGTCTGTAAAAGCTGAAAGCTCGCTTTACCGAAATCATCGACAGCCACGATTTCACCATCGAAAACAACATCCATGTTAAAACGTCTTAATGTTTCTACGACGGGGAAATATTTTTCATTAAAAGAAATATTATTGCGGGAATGAAGATTGATTTCCCCGTCTTTTATTTCTGCAACAGCGCGGTAACCGTCCCATTTAATTTCAAAAATCCAATCTTGATCCGAAAAAGCTTTGCCGGATAATTCTGCAAGCATTGGTTTTATGTATGATGGAAAGTTACGGCGAGGCAATTTAGCGAGCTCTTTTTTAAGCGGCTTATCGAGCAGAACTTTTTTTTTAACTTTCTCTTCTATTTCATCAATTCCTTTCCCGGATAAAACAGATTTGTCATTCAACAAAATATCTTCTTCTGTGGCATATCCATCTTTCTTTTTTATAAGAAGCCAGGCATTTTGCTTCGGCCTTTTCATATTAACAAGAGCAAAGCTTCCTCTTAACTTTTTACCATGAAGTGTGATTTTTAAATCCCCTTTCTCCAATCCCTTTTTTATCAAAGGAATGCTTTTAGTCCTGTCTTCAGTTTCCATGGAATGGTAAGTCCCGTTATCCCAAACAACGACTTCGCCGGCACCGTAATTTCCTTTCGGAATAACGCCTTCAAAATCTTTGTAATCAAAAGGATGATCTTCAACCATAACAGCGAGTCTTTTATCTTTTGGATTGAGAGAGGGTCCTTTAGGAACTGCCCAGCTTTTTAAAACGCCGTCGAGTTCGAGCCTGAAATCATAATGAAGATTTGTTGCATCATGTTTTTGCACAACAAAAATAAGGTCTTTTTGAACCTTTTTTGTTTTGCTTATAGGCTCGGAGGTCTTCTTAAAATTTCTTTTCTCTTTATATTTTTTAAGACCCATGATTCTAAGGTTATGATTTTAACATAAAAATATAATATATAAAGGTAATATATTATACTTTATAGAACTCACAATTAAAAAGGAAGTGTATGAAGAAAAAAGCAGGAAGAAAAATCAATGATAGGTTCGATAGCTTTGCAACAAAAGTAACAATCTTTCTCGGCAGTTCTGCTGCATTTACTGTTGCATGTTTTATCGTTGTAGTCTGGCTAATAACCGGACCGGTTTTTAAATACTCTGATACTTGGCAGCTTGTTATAAATACAGGAACTACGATTGTAACTTTTCTTATGGTGTTCCTGATTCAAAGATCACAGAACAAAGAATCATTGGCAGTGCAGCTTAAACTGAATGAACTTGTTGCTTCATCGAAAGAAGCAAGCAACAGGCTGATTGATGTTGAGGATTTATCACAGGACGAATTAGAATTGCTGCATAAGTATTATGTTAAACTTGCCCGCAAAGCGAAAAAAGATCACAACATTAGGGAAACACATTCGATAGAAGAAGAAGAATACTGATCTTCTTTCAATGTTTGTTGTAAAATTTCCCTTTTTGTTGGTGGCACAATAACCGTTTCCTGAATAGTGTGTCAAACCATTAAATTTAGAAAGGGAAAAACCATGTTATGGACAATTTTTGTTGTGCTGTTGATTTTATGGCTTCTGGGGATGATCACATCTTATACGTTGGGCGGATTTATTCATCTGTTACTTGTTATTGCTCTCGTTGTAATGTTAATCAGAATAATACAGGGAAGACGACCAATTTAACTTTAACATCTTTATAAAAATTGATTTCTTAGAGTTGAGTTCATTTACCGGTAAGTTGACGAGGGAAAAATAGTGAGGCTCGCTTTTACGAGCCTCACACGATTTAAAAAATTATGCGGCAGCCTGAACAACGGGAGTAGGTTTATAAACCAATGCTGCAGCAATTCCAAGAATAATTGAAACTATCAATGTGGATATAAACCATTGGAGCGCAAGAAAGTAAGGAATCGGGATAACAACATAATTTCCGTAAGCAGATACTAAACCCCAGAACAAACCTATATAGATTCCAAATCTTACACCTTCCATAATTCCCTTTCCCTCATATCCCTTAGCAAAAAAGAAGGCAAAGAAGAAAGCCCAGATAATGTCTGTTACAAACATTATCCACATCATACTGTTCATTTCAGCTTCGGGCCTGAAAGCTTCTTTAACGCCTTCCATCTGGTATGTTGAAGCCAGAATTACCCCGTGCACCAGAAAATTCAAAACTTCAAGAAGAATATAAATAACGAGAGCAGTAAGCAGGAGCCTTTTGGTGTTCATAGCACCTCCAATTAATTATTAAAAATTAACTCCGGATTGTGAAGGTACCTGCCAATGGCAGGATTTTGCCGCAAACCTAAGTACTTAAATCTGAAAAGGCAAGAAGTTTTTTAAAAGGAGAGGTAATAGGTGAACACGAAATACTGGGGTTATGAGATAAACTATTACTTATAGATAAAATTTATCTTAAATTGTGATATGGAGAATACAATTATCAAACCTACTGGGGCAAAAATTTATGAGTTATGAGAGTGAGCAACTTAAGTTCTTTGAAATGCCAACCCGTAAAGAAGTTGAGAAAGAATTAATTTTATCTTTATTTAGACACAATGGAACAATTAAAGAATTTAGCTCTGGCGAAGAAATTGTAGATGAAATCGCAAACACTTTTAATTTAAGTGAGAAACAGAGAGAAGTATATTTAGAAACTATATATAGAAAAGAGAACAGAGTTAAAAAATCTTTTTTATGGCATAGATTACTATTCAGAGCAGCAGATTCCTTAGCAAACCAAAATTTAATAACGCGTCCAACCGCCACCTTTCGACTAACAAATAATAAAGAGTGGATGTTAACAGAGAAAGGATTTGACGTAGCATTAAATCTTCTCAAGATTCCCAAATCAGAAAAGGATTTTCTCCCTATAAAATCTTACGAGGTTCAAAAAGTCATTGAGAAGTTAAAAACATTTTCGAGACCAAGGATTTATAGTCCATTCGATGAAGAAAAGAGAAGTCGGGTGATAACTAAGGAATCTAAGATTAGGAAAAGGGGTTTCCGATTTGCAATTGTTGAAGCGTACGATTATAAATGTGCATTATGCGGGATGAAAATCAACTCTCCCAATTCAAAGGCTTGGGAAGTTGAGGCAGTTCATATTGTTCCCCATAGATTAAAAGGAAAGGACGACATGTGGAATGGTTTAGCATTATGTCGTTTACATCACTGGGCTTTTGATGTTGGATGGTTTACATTATTAGACAATTATTCAATTAGAATATCATCGAAGATTAATTTTCTTCCTGCTAGTTTGGGAAAATTTGGAGGAACTGATTTTTTAAGAAGTTTCGTTAAGAACAAATCAAAAATCTTTCTTCCGAAAGAAAGAGAAATTTATCCACACAAAAATTCATTGCTCTGGCATAGAAAAAATATATTTTATCAATAATAGAAATAGGGTATGATAAAATGAAAAAGAAAAATATTGATGAGACGAGAATAATATATTCACTTAATATTGAAGACATTCAAACCGTAGCAGAGGAAAACTTTGTTAGAAAATTGAATCCCGAAGAGATTGAAAAAATAATCGATCCAATAACAAATAAAATTCCTTGGTACGACGTAATCTATGATGCCATTAAGGATAATTTAAATATTAAAGAACTTGATTATATAGATGCTTAAAAACCCCAGGCCGCTCTTACTTGAAACGGCTCTGTAAAAAATATCTTCTTAATTAGCCTTCTTCGTCTTATCTGGTTTCTTATTCATCGGCTTTTCGGTCGTTTTCTTTTCAGGAACCTTTTTCATATTCATATTATCATGTTTCATATTTCCCGGAGGCGGAGGCATCAAACCAAGCTGTTTCATCATTCCCAGGTCGTCTTCTACTCCCCAATGTTCTACAGCTTTGCCTTCTTTAAAGATTACTAAGTCAGCACCGGCGATATTGATAGATTTGTTGGTTGCGGGCATTCCCATCATCATGCCTGAATTTGTTCCGGTCATAGTAATATATGAAAGCACCGTATCTCCAGATGCTGCCATGGCCTTTACATTAAAGTTCAAATCAGGAAAAGCCCCACGAAGTATGACAATTGTTTCTTTCAATCCGGCAACACCTTGCTTCTTTGTTATCATTGTATCCATTGCGTGATCCATCATATCTTCTGCAACGTAGTTATCCAAAGAATCGGCATTACCCGTGTTAAAAGCCTCGTAGATCTTCATCATCGCAGCCTTGTTGGCAGCAGAATTGTCAGTTGTCATATTCTGTTGTTGACAGGAAGTTAAAAAAATAGAAATAAAAAGAAGCGGAACTGAAAGAAGCAATAACTTTTTCATAGCAAACTCCATCTTTGTGGTTGAAAAAAAGTGTATTGGAAAATCTTAAGAAAAACTCTGTGGGGAAAAATTATAATTAAAATAGAGGTTTGTCAATATTATTATTGGTTTTCCTTAAAAAAGGGGGGAACGAAGAATTAATTTTAAAATAATTTAAAAATGAATCATTGAAATGAAAACGTTTAACACCTATGGTGTTCTAATGGGCGAAGAGAGTTTACTTTACAAACATTTATCCCACAAGGGGGATTTTTTAAGAATTCCGTTAAGAATTCAATGTTTGTAAAAAATAATGAGGCTACAAAGTTTAGCGAACCCCTTAGGGGTTCAACCCGTGAAAGATGTTTGGTTTTTCCTTTTAATAAATAACCTTTTCAGATTAACATTGACCAAAACAACCCCCGTTGTAATAATTATTCCGGCTAAAATCATGAGGAGAGTTATTCGCTCATTTAAGATTGTCCACGAAGCAATTACGGTTACAAAAGGTTCAAAATAAAGAAATGCCCCGACCCTTGTAGATTCCATTTCTTTTAAAGCAGATGCCCACATTACATAAGCAGCACCTGAACAAAGTATTCCCAAAAATATAATTGCAATCCAGCCCTTCATAGAAAGATGAATTACAGATTGAATTGATTCCCCATTTATTGTAAAAGGAGAAATTATTATAGCCATCATTAAAAAGAGAAAAAGTATTGTCATTACCGGGGGATATGTTAAAGAGATTTTTTTGTTTATTGCAGAATAAATACTCCAGGTGAAAGCAGAAGCGAGTATTAAAAAATCTCCCTTGTTAGATATTAAACTAATTGATGAGAAATTCCCGTGGCTTATTAAAAGCCATAGTCCTAAAAAAGCAATGACTATACCTGCAGTTTTTATAAGTGTAAATTCTTCTTTAAAAAAGACTAATCCGACCAACGCCATAAATATAGGCGCGGTTCCTATTATCCAACCTGTGTTTGCTGCGCTTGTGTATTTAAGCCCAGTTACTTGTATCCACAAATGTATAACGGCAACAATTGCAAGAATAAAAATTCCAACATGACTTTTCAAGCTGACGGAAAAAGCTCTTTTTGTATAAACCGCAATTGCTGTTAAAAATATTACGGCAAGAATTAATCTTAAAAAAATCAGAGCCAAAGGAACAAGTTCGTTGAGTGCAATTTTAGTTGCAATAAAAGAGAATCCCCAAAATATAACCGCAGTGATAGGCTTCCAATATTTGAAGATGTGAGTTTTCAAGTTGAACGAAAGCTCATTCTTATTCCGATTTACGTGTCTTCTTCGCGGAAGAGTAATCCTCTAAGTTGTAGTTAATTTCTTTGTCGGGCATATCAAGCTTTACTAATTCAACGTTGGCTTTATGAAAGAAGTCCGTTGCAAGTGTATCGTGGAAATCCGAAAAGACAACAACGCGTTTTACTTTTGCAGCAATCAAGGCTTTTGCACAGGTTGTACAAGGCATATTTGTGACATAAGCCGTAGACCCGCTGATATTTACTCCGTGAACCGCAGCTTGTACGAGAGCGTTTATCTCTGCGTGATTTGTTCTTACACAATGATTATCAACAACCTGGCAGCCAACATCTTCACAGTGTGGTTGTCCCGGCAGTGAGCCGTTATAACCCGTTGCGAGCACAAATCTGTCTTTAACAAGTATGCAGCCGCAATGCATTCTCGGGCAAGTTGCTCTTTCCGATGCAAGCATTGCAAGCTTTAAAAAATATTTGTCCCACGAAGGTCGTTTTGTTTTACTCATTCTTTTTTTTCCGATTTTGTCATGCCGACTTGACCCGGCATCTCTTTAAACCAATAGATTCCTCATCAAGTGCGGAATGACATTTTTATTTCACTCCACTCACCGGCGAGTATACTGTAGTAAATTGTATCTCGTCTTCTTCCATCGTGCATCAATGTATGACTTCTTAAAATCCCCTCTTCTCTTGCGCCTATTTTCTGTAATGCTTTTCTCGAAGCCTTATTAAGAACATCAGTTTTAAATTCTACTCGTTTAAACTTAAGATGTTCAAACGCATATTGCAAAAGCAGGAACTTGCATTCTTTGTTTAACCCGGTTCCCATAAATTTTTTCCCAAGCCATGTCCAACCGATTTCAATTCTCTTATCTTTTACAGAGATGTTGGCAAAGCTTGTGCTTCCGGCGATTTCCCCGGAAGCTTTATTAATTATAGTAAATGAATAGCGAAAATTTCTTTTTCTGTCGTCACTTGATTTGTTAATAAATTCATTAAGCTCGGCCGAGTTCATTATTCTGAAAACATTATATTTCCAGATGCCCGCATCGAAAGAAATTTTGCCAAAGCCTTTCTCATCTTCTGGTTTTAGAGGTCTGAGAAGAGCTATATTATTTTCGAGAATGATGTCTTCGGTAAAGTTCATAAT
>Ga0075308_1000121_pt1 | contig 25887 bp, 19 predicted proteins | sample Joice_ThreeSqA_D_3_FD_120062 | JGI IMG/M metagenome (GOLD analysis project Ga0075308, IMG submission 120062) | Natural and restored wetland microbial communities from the San Francisco Bay, California, USA, that impact long-term carbon... | ecosystem: Environmental > Terrestrial > Soil >... | reverse complement strand
TGAGGAAGAATCGGGTCCTGACAGTGAAGGTTTCACACTTGAAAATACAACAACGATCGGTACAGGTGGTGGGACTGTTTCTTCCGATGAATTTTCCTTAATAGTTCCCGCCGGCTCATTTAATCAACAAACAGAAATAAAATTATCCTCCAAAGAGGATAATTCATTGTTTGGTGAGGATGCGGCTTCCAAACTTTTTAAGTTAGAAGGATTACCTTCTGATTTCACTACACCATTAAGAATAGCAGTCAAATATGATGGGACACTTGAAAATGTATCATACATTGCCGCAAGTGAAGAAACTATAGATGAATTTACAGGAGAAACTGTAACAATATATGACTTAAAAGATGCAATTGACTCTTCGGGATTCTTGGTGGGATATCTAGAAGCTTCAACTGCTCCTGGGAATTATCCACTTAATTTGCATAAGAAAACCGATAGTGAAATTGATAAAAGAATTCAAGCAATTGAAGGTAATAAAATGGGAGAACTAGGTCACTTTTTTTATAAATGTCCTAAGTCATTAGAAAGCGCAATCAAGCCTTTATCAGATATTCTAGAAGAGAATTATGATATAATTACTAATTCGCTTAAAATTCCTGTCGAAGTATTGGGAAGGAAAATAACTGTTGAAATAACTTCCACTGACAAAGATTATGCGATAACATTTAATCAAAACGATAAATTAATTATTGATAGAAACAATATTGCTGGTTTTACAGATCATAAGCCTGAAATAAAATTACAATCGGGGAAACATCTTCTTCAGATAGCCATAGAATATCGGTATTCTTCTTTCACAATCCCTCAAGAGCATTTGTGGTTAGCTCTCGCAATTAATGCTTGGGCTGAGGAATTATTTTCTACTCCTGGAAGTTTTACTTATCCCATTGATTTTGACAAAAACCCTTGGGCACCTTTTAATGGAATTAGATTTACCGATAAAGACATTACCACAATTGAAGATACTCTACATGGGATTGGTATGTCAGCATTGCTCAAATTTCTTTTTAATAACAATAAACTGCAAATGAACCAAGTTGGGGAAATTTACGAGTTAATAAACCAAGGTAAAGATCCAGCCACTGCATTGATAGAAACAATTAACGGATTAAAAGCTGATTGGTGGCCTGATTTTTTTATACACTTTGTTAGTGGCGAGATTTATAATGTGAGCAGTGATGTTTTTATCGAAAATCCTGATGGAGAATGGAATATTGGAGATGATAATGATGTCCTGAAGGTTTTAGGTCCTGAGGACCCTGAAGTTGGAACTTACCCTGATCTTTCGGCAAAAAGATTTTTGGTAAACCTTAATCATCAAAATATTGATGAGACAAAAAACCTAAATATCTCTATAGAAGGAGAAGCTGGAAGTGAGGGGTTATGTGCCTTAGTCTTCAGTTATAAAGATGGTGATCTGAAATTGGAAGGAAAAAGTAGCAGCGGTAGAATTGAAATTCAGGGCATAAGAAATTATTATAACAATGGAATAAAACAATTTCTTATTGTAGCAGTTAATAGCACTGGATTACCCCCTTATGAAAATAAATCAAATGTTTATTTGACACTAAAGGTTGAAGCTCCAAGTAGTAATGAATTGAATTACAAATATTGTCATCTTAATATCGATCTCGATAATATTAGTGGGACAAGTAAAAATTTAGAAACAGGTGAGACTGTAGCAGGTGGTGAGAGTCCGGCTTATCTGAATAGTACTCTGAATTTATATTGGTATACAGGAAGTTTTACAGGCAATACTTTTATAGGGTCTGGATCAGCAGAAGTAGGTAATCATACTGAAACCGGAGAAGTAACTGTTACACTAAACAATTCTCAGGATACTGTTACCAGTTTCAAACTAATTTATGATGAAAAATTCACAAATGATGTAACAGGACAAAATACAATCAATATAGAATTTAAAGCAGAAAATATTCCACTAGGAGATCAACAAGGAATATATGAAGTGTATAATAGTGAAGTATGTGATCATGTTATCTCACTAAATTATCACAGCATCAACGATTTGTATGAGAATATCTTCGATCAATTTAACTGTGGTAATAATGGGTTTACGGATAAGATAAAACTTGAGTTTGAAGAATAACTATTTCTTTTTAACAGTGTAAATTGAAATGCAAATAAAATCACTTTCATATGTCTTAATTGCAGGAACATTTCTGTTTCAATTCTGTTCCGATAACAATCCAGTTGAAACAGAGACAGACAAAGAAATAACTGCAAGTGAAATCATTGGAACTTCCGGTGGTTCAGTTAAAACTGAAAATGGGATTACACTTACAGTACCTCAAGGCGCAATTAAAGAAGAGACCGCAATAAAGGTTACTTCTCTCAATGGAAATGATTTCGGTGAACTTGGTGTTATAGGAGCTAAACTCGAACCTAATGGGCTAACTTTCGATACACCGGCAACAATTCGGTTCCCACTTCCTGCTGATTGGCCTGAAAGTGAAAGCCCGATTATTTATGAAGCAAGCGGAATTGACCCTTCAAATTTTTTTGTGGATGGAATCTCAGGAAAACTAACAGGAAACCCCGGCGCTTATTTTTGTGAAGTTGAAATTTCTCATTTTAGTTCTCTTGGTGCCGCAAGAAATTGTCACGCCGGAACAATTGATTTTCTTCTGGATGATTTTGCAGCTCGTGGTTGTAGCTTTGAAGAAATGACAGCGCATGTAACTGAACGCTTCGGCAACAAATTCACAATTGAAAAGCTTGAGAAAACCAATGAGTTTAATCTAAACAACATTCCATTGCAATGTTTTCTTGATACTTACTTCGATGATGCCCGCGGTTTTGAAGAAGGCGAGCCTGTAAGTCAATCATTTATAAATGATTTAATCGGCTACCTAGTCCTTGATAAAAAGCAGGTTGTAGTAGCATTTGACAAGAAATGGGAGGACTCGAATAATGATAGTTTCTACGATGGTTTCAGTCATTCGGCACTGCTGGAAATTGTTGATGGAAAATTGAAACTCCGGCAAAGTGTCAGCGTTAAAGATAACATCATTCAACAACTGATAGAAAAAAATAACAAAAATGTTTTCTGGTATCCCCAAGAAGGCGAATTAACTGCTGATTTAATTAATCAATTCAGAGAAACAAAAACCGGAGTCAGCCTTGAAAACGAGCTTTGCACACTTGATACGCCAAGCTGTTTATGGCCGAATATACCTCTCGAAAAGAGATCAACTCCCTATCCTGCCGTAAGATTTTATGTTTCAAAATATTCGGGAAATAAAAATCCTTGTGAGACGAGTAATGATTTACAATTTACAAAGTGCTGGTTTAAGGTTGTAACAGGATCAAACGTTTTATCAATTCATTATGATGACGGCACTACTACAAAGGCTTATACCAGCGGCATTGGCTTAACCGGATATTTTGAAGGAAGTTTTTCAAATAATAGATTTTCTGGTTCCGTCGATACTTCAAAATATGATAATACAGTAACCGGTTCAATAACTGTTGAATTAAACGAAACCCGTGATTTAGTCACAAGTGTAAGCGTTTCTTTTAATGTAGATAATCAGTCTTATACAAGTACTAATCAGTTTAGCGGAATTAATATTCCGTTAAAATCAATCAACTCATCTTCCGGTACTTTTACAATTGAAGGCACACAAACTTGTGACCAAATAAGTTCATTTACCAGACATACTGATTATGAAGATCGGGAAGAAACATTAGAAAGTTTTGAATGCGATACCGGTTACGAGCAAATTACTGTTTTCTTTTCAAAATAAATATATTTACTCAGCAATAGCTCTCTTCATAAACTCACTTGTTACGGATTTAGGTCTTATTAGCGGGAACATCATTCCCCTGTTTACAACTGCCTGTGCAGTCAGTCCTAAACTTCTTGATACAGCAAATAAAACCGTATAATAAGAGAACTCTTTCATTCCATAATGATAAAGCAGTGATCCTGAGACAGCATCCACATTAGGCCAGGGATTTTTAATCTTTTCAATCTTTTTTAATTCTTCAGGAACGACCTCGAATAATCTTGTTACTGTTAAAAAGACAGGGTCATCAGGCAAATGTTTTTTACCGAATTGCATAAATGCAGTAAATCTTGGATCAGTAACTCTTAAAACTGCGTGTCCATAACCTGAGATTACTTGTCCGGCATCGATTGTTTCTTTCACGAAAGTTCTGATCTGTTCAGTCGACGGAGTGCCATTAAATTTGTTCATCAGATCAAGGATCCACTTTAGAGTTTCCTGGTTTGCCAAGCCATGTAAAGGTCCTGCCAAACCGTTAAATCCACCGGATAATGAATAATAAAGATCCGATAAAGCGGAGTTAATAGTTTGAGTTGTAAGAGCGCTAACGTTTCCACCTTCGTGATCACAATGAAGAACGAGATAAAGTTTCATCAGGTTATAAAACTCTTCCTTCTTATTCTCAATGCCCAGCATATGAACATAATCCCCGGCAATGTCCATCTCTTTATCCGGAGCAATTATATCACCTTTATTAAAATGATATCTATAAACAGCCGCAGCAATAGCAGGAATTCTTGCCACAATATTTAAAGCGTCTTCAAGTGTCGGCTTCCAGTAGTCTTCTTTCCTTAATCCATGATATTCTTTGGCAAAAATTGATTCGCGCTGCATACTAAGTAAAGCGGTATCGAGCATTGTCATTGGGTGGGAATCTTCGGGCATAGCTTTCAACACATCCCAAACATAACCGGGAACATTTTTTCTTTTTCTTATCTCTTCACTAAAATCTACTAATTCATTTTTATCAGGCAATTCACCTGTCAGAAGCAAATAATAAATTTCTTCTGGAGATTTCTCAACCAGATCTTTAATATACCTTCCCCTGATTATCAAGCCCTCTTCTTTAGGAACTCTTGATGTATCACAAACAAGTGCCCTAATGTCACGCATTCCGCCATAAACCTGGCTCATTGTAACTTCGGATATTACTTTTTCGCCTGCTTTATTAAGTATTTCGTGCGCTTCCTTACGCCAGCCGGGAATTTTTTCGGAGAGTAAATAGAATATTTTTGACATAAATTTTACTGTAAAGATGAGTTTAACAATAGAATATTTGTCGGCTAAATTACCCCTTTTTTATTTGTATTTCAATACATTAAAGTACCAAATGGCATTGCCATTTATATTTTATTTAAAGATTTTTCAATATCATATTTAAAGAAAAAGAACTAATGACCAAGATCCCGGAAACATTTGAAACCCCATATATTGGAGAGATCTTGAAAGAAATTGAGCTTAAGTATTTCAAATAAATTTATATTACCCTTCTTATTTTTTAACTGAATCTAAACTCTGTAATCTAAGAAATTGTCTAAACTCAAAATAATAATAACGGTTCTGGTAAATTGTTTTTACATCACTTTTGCACAGGACCTGGCATATGAAAATAATTGGGACAGAAGTCTCGAGGGAAAAACCATCAGTAAGATATTTTTAAGAACTTTAAATGTAGCCGGTGAATCAATAGATGGAACTATTTCATCAGATAGTACATGGTTTAACAATTTAGCTAACTCATTCCATTACAAAACCAGGAAGTGGGTTATCAGGGAAAGATTATTATTTAATGAAGGAGATAAATTAAACTATCGTACTCTTTATGAAAGTGAAAGATTATTAAGAAGCAGTAATCTCTTTTTAGATGTTAAAATAAACGTATTTCCTTCTGCCTTTTCTAAAGATGAAGTTGAAGTTGTAGTAATAACTAAAGACAGGTGGACATTAACTTACCTGGCTTCATACAAACCTGGAAATAAATCGGGATATCTTGGTTTGAAGGATAATAATTTTATCGGGCTCGGACATACTGCCCTGGCAGAGATTACATATAACAACGACCCTTCAGTTGGGCTGGGTGGAAAACTAGGCTATACTGTATCCAATATTAAAGGAACGTACACAGATTTCAATTTAAACTTTGAAGCCAATAAAAAGTACGACATCAAAAGTATCGGTCTTGCCAAACCATTTATAACTTATCAAACAGAATGGATCGCGGGATTCAAATTGAAGTGGGAGAGAAATACTTATGAGACTTTTGATGATAATAATAATTTAATCTCTCTCCCATTAAAAAAAAGTTCCCAGGATTTGTGGGCAGGAAGAGCATTTTCAGTAAATCTTACTAACAACTTTAAGAAAAGTAATTCCAATTTAATTACTTCACTTAGGATATTGAGTCTTAATCATTCGGAAAGACCGTACAACCCTATGCAGTATCGCATTTTTGAAAACAGCACTATGTTGCTGTTTGGAATTGGAATAGTAAGCAGAAGTTTTTATAAGGACAAATTTGTTCAACAATTTGGGACAACTGAAGATATTCCAGTTGGAGAATCGATTAGTCTTTCAACGGGTCCAGAAAAAAGAGAATTAAGCAACAGGTGGTACGTAGGTCTTGAAACTACTTATTCAAATTGGTATGATGACTACGGTTATTTCTCCGGTAGAGTCGGCATCGGAGCATTCAGAGGAAATAATCAATGGGAACAAAATACCTACAGGCTTAGTTTGTTATATAATACTTATCTCTATAAATGGAATATCTGGAGATACAGACTTTTTATGAATTATGATTTGCTTCTCGGTTATAACAGAATATCCGGCGAACAAACATTTTTGTATTCCGGTACAGGTTTACGTGGTATTAACAAAGCTTATGTTGAAGGAACTAAAAGAATGGTTCTTAATTTAGAAGCAAGAATATTTAGTCCTTATGAATTACTTGGATTTGTAATCGGAGGAGTTGCCTTTTCAGATTTTGGATTAATTGCCGAATCAAACAAAGGATTCTTAAGCAGCAAGTTTTACCAGGGTTACGGCGCCGGGTTCAGGATAAAGAATGAATCAATCATCAATGCAGCATTCGAACTTGTTTTTGTTTTTAATCCATACAATCCTCAAAATAAGGGAGCAGCTTTTTCGGTTTTATTATCAACCAACTTTGCTATTGGAATAAGGGAGATTGAATATTCTAAACCTTTTGTAGAACCTTTTTGATTCAACTATTTTTAGGCAAAGTGTAAGCTCATTTTTTTTTATCTTTAAGAATTGAAATGAAAACTTCAGGAATAAAAATATTAATGGTGCTTTTGATGGGAATTATCTTCTCAAATAGTTCCTTAGCTCAAGAGGATACTACTTCAAGTTTAGCATATAAAAGAAATAGACCCGACAAAAGACCAACTCCATTTTATCAACCTGATTTGGCGTACAGATTGTGGCAGCAATTTAATTTAATTAGAGAAGCAAATTCGGGAAATGCTTTTGCCCAGCACGAACTTGGTTTAAGATATTTGCTGGGAGACGGAGTTCCTGCTGATACTGCCCAGGGAGCTATCTGGATAAAAAAAGCTGCTGATAAAAATTTAACATCGGCAATCTTTAATTATGGTATTCTTCAATTGAACGGTTGGGGTGTAAAATGGAATCCATTCAATGCTTTTAAAGATTTCTATAAAGCTGCTACCGATGGAATGGCACAGGCTGAACATGTAATTGGCTTACTATATACTGACAATCTTATTGTTAAAAAAGATTATCTTCAAGCTTATAAGTGGGTAAAAAAAGCGGCGGATCAAAAATATGAACCTGCTGAAAAATCACTTAAAGAATTGATTAGTAAGATACCTGCCGGTACGCTGGATACTTCATCTGCAAAAGAAGACCCGGTCCTAAACGATTCAACAAGTGATAATAATTCTCTTTCTTCAACGGCAGGACTTGTATTTATTGATTTTGATGCTTTGTCGGATTCAGGACAAGAAGTTACAGATAAAATGCTTGTCGAGAATCTCTCAAATCCTGGTAACGAAAACATTACAGATACAACAACTGAAAAAGAAAAATCTTTGGAGGAAGTAGGCAGCAATAAAATTGCTGCTTTGTTGAAGCTTGCAGATTATGGAAGTCCTGAAGCATTAACTTTACTTGGAAGATTGTATCAGAAAGGAATTCACTTTCCTAAAAACAATATTACTGCAGCTTCTTATTATGTAAGAGCTATTAGATTCGATTCCCCAACAGCAAGCAGATTACTGTATGATCTTTCTAAAGATGGACAGTTTCAGAAAAACATTCAAACATTAACAGAAAAAAACAATTATGAAGCAGGTTTCGTGTGGTACTATTTAACAATACTAGGATTTGATAACAGGATTGCTGAAAGTGATGCGGTTAATCTTTTAAATAAATCTGCTGCATCAGGTTATTTGCCTGCAATAAATGAACTTGCTCTAAACTACTATACCGGGAATCATGTTGAAAAAGATAAAAAGAAAGCTCTGAAACTTTGGCGTACAGCAGAAAAGCAAAATAATCCTGAAGCAAAAGTTCAAATTGCAGCGGGAATTGTTTTTGGAGAAATAGAAGGCGATGATATTGCAGATAACATCAAATACCTGACTGAATCTACTGAAAAAGGTTCTGTACTTGCTCAGGTTGCGTTGGGTTATGCTTATGAAAATGGTATAGGTTTAACAAAGGATAAAGCACAGGCAGTAAAATATTATAGGTTTGCAGCACAAAGAGGAAACAGGTTTGGCTACAGGGAATTAAAAAGGATGTATGATGAAATTCGTCCTCTTGAAGCTTTGTTTAGGATTAATTGATTTTTTTTATTGTAATAAATCGACAATAAAATGAAAAGAAGAATATCTACAAAAGCAAAAAAACTTTACGATTTCTACAAAGGCGATTTGACCATTAAAGATATTGAAAAGCTTGTTGTAAGAGATGTACCTGACTTGTATGATTTTTATGCGGGAAGGATGGAGAAACCTGAATATACCCAAAATAAAATTAGGAGGTTTATTCGGACGGTAAAAAATATTTTTATTGAATTCCTGGAACAGTTAACCCCTATCCGTAGAATAATTTTTTCAGTTGCTTTAGTAATTTACTTCTTCTCCTATATTAACGCTGATTGGCAATGGGCTACAATTGCTTTTATTCTTGTTTGTCTTTTGATTGCTTTTGAACTTGCAGATAAATTAACAGCAAAGAATGAACTCGCCGTTGCGCAGGAAATACAAAAATCGTTGATGCCAAAATCTCCGCCACAAAATGCTCATTATGAAATAAGCTGCTTTATGGAAAACGCAAGAGAAGTTGGTGGAGATTATTACGACTTCATTAAATGCGAAAATTCTTCGGAAAAATTATTTGTAGTTATAGGAGATATCTCCGGCAAAGGTATGGCAGCAGCCCTGCATATGGTCCAGGTTCAATCAGTTCTTCATCAAACAATTTATGAATGCAAATCACCTAAAGAAATTCTTTCATCTATAAATAATAAAATAAAGAGGATATTGCCACGTGGTTCTTTCTTTACAGTTTGCATAGCTTCAATAAATCCTGATGGATCTCTGTTGTTATCGCGTGCAGGTCATTTGCCTGTTCTTCACTATAAAAATGACGAAGATACTTTCAAAAATCTTTTACCGAAAGGCATAGGTATCGGCATAGCGGAAAATGGATTATTCGACACAACTCTGGGAGAGATTTGTGTTAAGCCAAACAAAGGGGATATTCTTGTTTTTTATACTGATGGGGTTATTGAAGCACGGAACAGGTTCAAGCAGGAATTTGGGGAAGAAAGACTAAAGAAAATCATAAGTAAATACAAAGATTCTTCTCCTGAAATAATTAAAAATTATGTCGTTCAAAATATTTCAATTTTTATGGAGAACGCTCCTTCCCACGATGATTTTACTTTAGTGATATTGAAAGCCAAATAGATTTTACATTTTTTTGTCAATCCTCTACGAGAATTATTAATGTGGTAGTTATCATTTTATTGCAATAATATTACCTCTACCAGGTAAAGAAACAAAAATCAATTGCCGGAGGAAGAACCATCGTAAATGGTTAATTATTGTAGAATAATTTTTACCCGCATATTATTCTAATCCTCGCAGAGGATTTATAAACTTAATAATCATTAAAGACCTAAGCAGAATTTTTTAAGGAAGGTACAACCACCTTCTGCAAAACAAAAAGTCCTACGACGAAAAAAACACCGATAGCAAGAGCCGCAAATCTTTCATTTGAGATATCGGCGACAATACCGTAAACTAATGGTCCAACAACCGCAGAAGATTTTCCAAATAATCCATCATAAAATCCAAAAAATTCTGCTTCCCTTTCTTTTGGTGTAAGCAGTGCCATCAGACTTCTGCTGCAGGACTGAGATGAACCAATTGCTAATCCGGCAAGCAAACCGACGATATAAAATTCAGAAACAGTTTGAACAAAGAAAGCTCCGATAACAACGACAATCCAAACAACCAGGGTTATTGTAATAGTTTTTTTAGGGCCAATATGATCGGAGATTATTCCAAAAATAAATGAGCCTGCAATTGCAGTACTTTGAACAATGACAAAAAATATGATTACCTGCTCATCCGTCATCTTTAGGATATTCGCTGCAAAAATAGAAGCAAAAGCTATTATTGTGATTATAGCATCATTGTAAAGAAAGAAAGCAAAAAGAAACCTAGATATGGAAGGATATTTTTTTCTGAAAAAAATATTTTTAAATGTTTCGGTGCTTTTATGTATACCATTTTTTATTACATCTGTTTTTATAACCTCGGAAACATGGGGTTCTCTTACAAAAAGAAAAAGCGGGATTGAAAAAACAAAAAAGAAAAGTGCCGCTACTACGAAAGTCAATCTGATATAATAGTAATAATTAATCGAAGAACTTTCCGGAAGCATAAACATAACAATCAATAAAACTGCAAGAGCCCCAACGTAACCCATTGCGAAACCGTAACCAGATACTCTTCCAAAATTTTTCTTTTCAGTCAGGTTTGGCAAAAAGGCATCATAAAAAACAAGCCCTGCCTCAAAACCGATATTAGCCAGGATGAAAAGAACAAACCCTAAAAGAATATCTCCCTCTTGAACGAAGAACATCAATAAAGTACAAATAACCGACAAAAGCGTGAACATCAACAAAAACCTTTTACGGTTTCTTGAGACATCTGCAATTGCACCAAGTGGCGGACTTAACAAAGCAGCGATCACCATGGAAGTGCTTACAGCAAGTCCCCAAATCCAATTTTGACCGCCAGCTACATGATTGGAAAAATATTTGGAGAAGACAACCGTTACAATGATAACTGAGAAAGAGGTATTTGCAAAATCAAAGAGAGTCCAAACAAAGATTCTTCCTCTTTCTTTCATTCGTTCTATTTTTTTGTATCTGTTTTTGAGATTGTTTCTTGAACCAGTCCCCTTCCGGATTTATTCAGTTTACCGCTTTCTTTAATCTCGGAAAGAATTGCATCGAGAATGCCGTTTATAAATTTTCCGCTTCGTGCAGTACTGTACTCTTTGGATATTTCTATTGATTCATTTATAGAAACTTTCGGAGGGATATCCGGAAAATAAAGAAGTTCGCATATCCCCATTCTTAGAAGGACTTTATCGATTAAGGCTATCCTGTTCATTTCCCAGTTGGCAACACGTTCTTTAATTTTTTTATCGAAATCGTCTCTGTACTTTATAACTTTCGAAATAAGTTCATTAGCAAACTCTTTATCTGAAGGGTCATCCACATCTTCGAGTAAAGATAAAACTATTTGCTTATGCCCATCGTGATTCATTTCATAAGCATAAAGAATTTGTAAAACCTTTTCCCTGATTATTCTTCTTTTAAATACAGACATAACATTTTAAAATATAATTCAAATAGCAAAACACCAAAAAATAATAAGAGCTATACTTTCTCTTACCCTGTAATAAAGCATATTATCAAAACTAAGTTTAAGATCGGATGCAACCACCTTAACTTTAAGATCGAAGAAATTACTGATCTCCCTGACTCTTACAAGGTGATATTTATCCGATATAATATAAATGTTATTTAAATTTTCTTTTGGGACAAGTTCCTGCTTAACAAATCTAATTTGCTCATTGGTTGAAGTTGTTTTTGTCTCAATCATTATATCAGATGGATCTAAACCTTCATTTAGAATATAATTAAATGCAACTTCCGCTTCGCTCAGTTCGCCCGGGGCGTTGCTACCAGTAAGCTGTACTATGTTAATTATTCCTTTCTTATAAAGTTTAACAGCCTTGTCAATTCGCGAAGCAAGTGTAGGACTCGGTTTATTACCCGACCAAACTGCTGCACCCAGGACAACCCCTACATTTTCTCCTCTGCTTTTATGCAGATCCTCATTATAAGTTTTCATCTTCAAATCCATGTAAAAATAGGCAAACAAAAGTAACACAATAACTATTATTAATGAATTAACAATTACTCTCACAAATATAAAAGCTTTTGTGGTGAACAATCTTAACCACAGAACGGATATGAACATAAACATAACAAACTGGTAAGATGCGAAGATAATTCCGACTATAAGCTTGTTTAATGTTTGTTCAAAAATATAAATATTGTTTGGCGGGAGTTTAATTAAAGATGAAAGGAAGCAAAGAACAAGAAGTAAAGATAAGGCTACAGTGTAAACTACAAGTGTGCCCGGCATGAGACTGCATCTATCTTTAAAAAGAAAAATCAAAACCCCAATGATAAGTAGTGAAGTAAAAATTAGATTAAGAATATTGCCAATATTTAATATTCTGAAATCCGAAAAAGGAAGGTTTTGGTTTTCATATTTGGTAAAGTACAAAAGCAACAGATGAACAATAAGAACTAATATCACTGAAGCGACAACGGATTTTTTAGTCTTAGCAGACATAAACAATCAATATTTATATTTCAAAGAAGACATAAGTAAGAACTTCTGAATATCTTTCCTTCAGATCAATAATTTACTTTTATTAAAACTGAAGATTTAATGAAACTATATATTCAAAAAATGAACATCAAGTTATGAATAATATTGATAAGTTTATTAGAGTATGGCAGGTAAAAATCAATCTTACTTTATATTAAAAAGGCGTCCGAAGACGCCTTTTTAATCTTTATTGAAGCCTGAATACAATAGGTATAGACACCTGAACTTTTACAGCTTTACCTCTTTGTTTACCCGGTTTAAACTTAGTTTGTTTTACCGCACTTAAAGCTGCTTCATCACATCCGGCACCTAATCCCTTAATAACTTTAGCATTTGTCACTGTTCCGGTTTCATCGACGAAAGCAAGAACATAAACTTTACCTTCAACTCCGGCTCTCTTTGCAATTTCAGGATAAATAATTTTACTTTGAATAGCCTGTATTCCACCGATCGGTTCAGGCATCTCTTCCACAGCCACAAAATATGTCGGTTCTTCATCAACCTTCTTCTCTTCTTTAGGTGGAGGCGGTGCTGACATTTGTGCGTTAAGATCAATTTCAGTAGAAGCAATATCTATATCTTCAAGAACATCTTCAGAAGGTGCTTCTATTGGAATCGGGGGTTTGGGAGGCGGAGGCGGCCTGTTCTCCTGTTTGGTATTTTGAACATCCTCAACCTTGAAAAGCTCCTGTGGGCCCTCCTGGATAGCCGCAGCTTTGCCAACATCAGGAAAGAACTTGAAAGCGACAATTAATATGAGAAGCGAGACTACTAAACAAATCTCAACAACTTTTTGGTACTTTCCTCTTAAATCAGCTTTTTCATCTTTTTTAAGTGCCATTAAAAACTCCCTTTAGGCTTATTACTTGATAACTTAATCAATGAAGTTTCCGTTGTCAATCTAATCTTTAGTATCTTTTACTTATAAATATAAAAATAGTTCCGAAAATTCAAAAAAATTATTCGGGAATAAATTTATTCACTTTCAGAAGCAATATTATAAAAACAACCGCCAAAACCAAGCCGGTAAAATCAGCAGCGAAGTCTAAAAATTCACAAAATCTGCCGGGAATAAAAATCTGGTGAACTTCATCAAAAATACCGTAACCACTCCCTAAAAGAATAGTATAAAGAGAATGTTTTTCTTTAAGCCGGGGGTATTTGCTTTGGAATATTAGAGTAAGATTAAGTAATACTCCAAGTATAAAAAATGCAGTCATATGCTCAACTTTGTCGCCTACACCAAATGTTGGCAGAGAAGAAGTCGGGTATGATGTAGCTATGAAAAGCAAAACCCAGTAAATTTTAAGGGCAGTAAAGATGACCTTTCTGTTTCTCTCTTCAAATAATTTAAGCAAAACTTTTTCTCAAAAATTTGACAGCATTAGGGAAATTGTTCATAATATCTGTAGCTATGTAGCTATATTCAGTAAATTTTTCAACCAGTAAGTCTGCAGACAAACTATGGAGATAAACCCCGGCAATTACAGAAGTTTCAATATCTTTTAACTGTGATAGAAAACCTGAAATAACTCCTGTTAATACATCGCCGGTACCAAACTTTGCCATCCCGGGATTTCCTGTTGAGTTAACCAGGGCTTCTTCTGAAGGTAGAAATATAATTGTCGGAGCACCTTTCAAAACAAGATAAGAACCAGTTTCTTTAACAAATTCTTTCCCGTATTTCAAAACATCTTTCTTAATTTCTTCCTGGTCAGTTCCAATAAGATTTGAGAATTCCCCAAGATGTGGAGTGAGAACAGCTTTTGTAAGATTAAGTTCTTTATACCTTTTACTGATAGCGAAAATTGCATCTGCATCTATGACTAGTAATTTAGATCTCGCAGATTTAATAAGCTTAAAAATACCTTCCTTTGTTTCCTCGTCTCTTCCTAAACCGGGACCAATTGCTAAAACGTCTGCCCAATCTATCCTTTTCTTAAGCGAGGAAATTACTTTAGCTGAAAAATGTTCCCCTGCATTATCTTCATAAGTTTCAACAATAACCTCTGTAAGATTTTTGTGAACTAATTTTCTTACAGATTTTGGAAAAGCCAGAATAGAAGCTCCCGCTCCCGCTTTCAAAGCTGACTTTGAAGTCAGTACTGCAGCACCTGGTAATTTTCCCGAACCTGCTATTGTTAAAACTTTTCCCGCAGAATATTTATTGATATTCTTTTTTTTCTGTGGAAGATTTCTGTAGACATCTTCCGGTTCAATTATATATTCTTTGCAATCAAGTTCATCATAGATTTTATCGCTAATTCCTATCCCACCTTTTACAACTTCACCAGAATAATGTGCTCCATCCGAAATGAATAATCCTTTTTTAAATTCACCGAGAGTTATTGTTAAATCTGCTTTAAAAACAGTTGAACCTGAACCGGTATCGGCATCGAGTCCGGTTGGAATATCAATTGCAACTTTAACAGAATTAAATTCATTCAGTTTTTTAACAATGCTTTTGTAAGGCTCGCGAAGTTCTCCTTTAGCACCGCTTCCAAGCATTGCATCTGCAATAAGTGAACAATCTTTCAGCCAGTTTAAATCTTTTAAGTAGGAGTATTTTTTTAGTGAGATATTCTTAAATCTTTTCTCGTAACCCGAAATGATTTTAAAATTTATTTTACAATCTTGAGATAATTCTTCTTCATTCCCGATGAATAATATTTTAACATTATAACCGTTGTTGACACAATGTCTTGCAGCAGCAAATCCGTCTCCGCCATTATTCCCCTTCCCGCAAATAAATCCAATTTTCTTTTCTTTATCCCCGTCTAAAAATTTTTCTTCGATCCATTTATAAATTTCAGTAGAAGCATTTTCCATAAGGACGGGACCAGGAATTCCCAATTGCGAAATCGCAAAATCATCTACACGTCTTATTTGCTCTGTTGAATAAAGTGGAATCATAAATCCATCATAAATTTAAACTCTAAAATAGTCTCACTATTATTAAGAATAAAGGATATGAAATAAAAAGATCAGGTGAAAAATTTTACAAAAATGAAGTAATAATATTGATTATTGTTCCCGGAGCTATTCCTAAAACTATAACAAGTAACACAGAAATAATAACCGCAACTAAACCTGTGTTTTGTTTTTGAACGGACAACTCAGCTTCGGGATCTTTGAAGTACATTAAAACGACAATTCTTAAATAGAAGTAAACACTGATTACGCTCGATACAATACCGACTATTGCAAGCCAGGTAAGATGTGCTTCTATTGCAGAAATAAAAACATAATACTTTCCAAAGAATCCGGCAAAAGGAGGAATTCCTGCAAGAGAAAACATGAATATTGAAAGCATTGCTGCAAGTGCCGGATGTCTTGAAGCAAGTCCTGCATAAGATTTTATAGAGAGATTCGTTTCATCTTTTCCCTCAATTATAGAAACGATACCGAAAGCACCTAGATTCATAAAAGTGTAAGCTAAAAGATAAAATATTATTCCAGCGACACCTTCATAATTTCCCGAAGCGAGGCCGATCGTCATATATCCTGCATGTGCAATTGAAGAATAAGCAAGCATTCTTTTAATATCATCCTGGGCAATTGCTACTATGCTGCCAAACAACATTGATAAAACAGCAATCACGGCAAGATAAGGCTCAAAAGTATTTGCTACAGAACTGCTGAAAACAGCAAAGAAAGTCACAAGAATTGCACTGAAAGCAGCAGCCTTACCCCCTGTTGAAAACAATCCGGCGACTGTTGTTCCGGAACCCTGGTAAACATCAGGAACCCACATATGAAATGGGAATGCAGCAATCTTAAATGAAAAACCAATTAGGAATAAAAGCATTCCGGTAATAAAAAGGATATTTCTTGTTAGCTCAGAAAAATTCTTTGTTATAAAATCAATTGAGGTTGTTTGGGCAGAACCATAAATAAGTGCAATACCGTAAACTGTAAAACCTGTCGCAAATGCACCAAGTAGAAAATATTTTAATGCAGCTTCATTTGCTTTAAGTTTTTTCCTGTTTATTCCCGCAAGCACATAAAAGCAAATTGACATTAATTCGAGTCCAAGGAAAATTACGAAGAGATCTTTTGCTCCAGCCATCAACATCATACCGAGAACAGAAGATTGCAGGAGTATATAATATTCACCAAAGTAAGCATCATATTTTTTTAAATAATCTACAGAAAGAAGTGAAACTAGTGCAGCACCAAAAGTAAAAATGATAAAAAAGATGTTGACATTTCCGCCTGTCGTAAACATTCCGCCGAAAGTTTCTGTAACAGAATTGATTGTCGTTAAGGAATAAATCCCGGAGAAAAGAAATATAATAATCGAAATCCACGGTAGAACAACTTCACTCTTCTTAGAATACATTTCGATAAGAAGTGAAATAAGAATTCCGGCGCCAACTATTTCTAAAGGTAAAATGTTATAAAATGTTTCCATTAATCTTTCAGCTATTCAACAAATAAAATGTCTGCATCTGTTTCTTCGATTCTTGCATTATGCTTTTCTTCGAGATAAACAGCAATCTTTAAATGATTTTTAATATCAAAAATGTCTTTGCCTTTTTCAACAACTACAAATTTAATCGACTCATATTTTGATAAAGAATTTTTCAAGTCTTCGTAATCAAGAAAGTATAAACTTGTAAAATCATCTTCTTCTTTTATTATTATTCCTTTTGAATGGGAAGAAAAATCTGTAATTATTTCTTTTTCAATAACGACTTTAAGAAAGTGTGCATGAAAAGGAATAATAAGCCTGTTCCCATAATAGAGTGCAGGAGATTTATCTTTTAAAGTTTCAGCTATTGTTTTCATAATTAACCTTTACCTAAAAAGAAAATATACCAGACGATTGCAAATATAGGTATTAAAATAATAAGCGAATATTTTATGATATAAGTAAAGAAGCTCGGCATATTAATACCGGCTCTTTCACAAATTGATTTTACCATAAAGTTCGGTCCGTTGCCAATGTATGTTAAAGCACCAAAGAAAACTGCAGCGACGGAAATTGCCTGCAAATAAATTTCATCGTGAATTACAAATTCTTGCACCTGCGATTTTACATTTACATCGAGAGCATATTTACCCATTGCCGCACTTAAAAAGTTAAGATAAGTCGGGGCATTATCTAAAAACCCGGAAAGTAAACCTGTTGCCCAATAAAAAACTCCGGCATTTAATTGATCGCGAAGAATACCCGCTTCGTGGGCAATTAATTGTAAAGCAGGAATCATTGTTGCAAAAATTCCCACAAACAAATAAGCGACTTCTTTTATCGGCTCGAAATCAAATTCATTTGCTTTTAAAACTTCCTGGTCAGCGGTTTTAAATGAAAGATAAACAACCGAGAACATTATTACTTCCCTAATACCAAAAGGAAGCGGTGCCAAACTCGGGACAAATGAAAGTACTGCAGGATCAATAAAAACAGAAATGATTATTATTCCTAAGTAAATTAGATTCTTCAATCCCTTAAATTCAATCTTACCTGAATAAGATTGTTTACTCTCACTTTCTTCATTTCCTTTGTTGAATGAATCGACTATGTAGAAAACACTGAGAATTAAAATCATTGTAGGAATCCAGATGTACCAAACATTTTGAACTACCCAGAAGAAAGGAACACCTCTAAGGAAACCGAGGAACAAAGGAGGATCGCCGATTGGAGTTAAAGCTCCTCCGATATTACTAACTATAAAAATAAAGAAGATAATGTGATAAGGTTTAATTCTATTTTGATTAATCTTAATAAATGGTCTTATTAAAAGCATCGATGCACCGGTTGTTCCGATTATGTTTGATATGATCGCGCCGAAAGCAAGAAACAAAACGTTTAACAGCGGTGTAGATTTCTTATCAACTTTAATAAGAATGCCGCCTGAAGCTACAAACAAAGAACTTAGTAAAGCAATGAAAGAAAGATATTCTGCAAGTGTATGAAGAAGAGAATGAGAATCATTTAGAAAGGCCAAATAATAAATAACCGTAATTGTACCGAGACTAATCGCAACTTTCGGATAATGATGTTCCCAGAAGTGTTTATAGAATAATGGACCAGTTGCAATCATTAATAATAAAACAACAAACGGGATAACCATTAAAGTATCCGGAAGTTGATGACTGCTTTCTGAAATTGTACCTGTATCAGATGCGATCAAAAAATCAGAAATCAGAGCAAATAAAATGATTAATGCCGGAGAGAATCTTTTCATAACGCTTACTTAATCGTTACCTGTTTTGAAGGAAGAACCTGCTCAATAATTTTTGCAGATGTTTTTTCAGAAACTTTCAGGAAAGTGCTCGGATAAATTCCAATCCAGATAATAAAAATGAATATAGGAATCATCACCAGAATTTCACGGAAATTCATATCAGTTAAAGAATCGAGCTTATGATTTTTAACTTCTCCAAAAACAACCCTTTGATACATCCAGAGAAGATAAACTGCAGCAAAGATAACTCCAGAAGCCGCAAAAACTGTAAACCACCAACTATTGAGGACAGGGGATTTAAACGCACCGAGAAGAATTAAAAACTCACCTACAAAACCATTTAAGCCTGGTAAACCCACTGACGACAAAGAAGCAAACATCAACATAAAAGAAAAGACCGGAACTATTTTAGCAATACCGCCATACTCACTTATTTCACGAGTGTGAGTTCTTTCATAAATAACTCCAACCAAAAGGAATAAAGCTCCTGTTGAAAGTCCATGATTAATCATTTGAATTATTGCACCTTGAACTGCTTCCTGAGTCATTGCAAAAATTCCAAGCACAACAAATCCCAAATGTGCAACTGAAGAATAAGCAACAAGTTTCTTCATATCTTTCTGAACCATTGCTACAAGTGCGCCGTAAATAATTCCAATTACTGCAAGGACAGAAATGTACGGAGCAAATGTAACTGCAGCTTGCGGAAATAGTGGGAGACAAAATCTTAACAAACCATAAGTTCCCATCTTAAGCAAAACTCCTGCAAGAATAACACTTCCGGCAGTCGGTGCTTGAACGTGAGCATCCGGCAGCCAGGTATGTAAGGGAAATAATGGAACTTTAATTGCAAAGCTGAATGCAAAAGCTAAGAACATCCAGTTCTGGATTGTCTTTTCAACCTGTGGTCCAACTGAATAAAGTTCAACAAGATTTGTAGTAAAATGTCCAAGTGGTGTCGATGCATAAACCGCCAGCCAGATTATTGCAACAAGCATCAAAAGACTGCCGAACATTGTATAAAGAAAAAACTTTATAGAAGCATAAATTCTTTCTTTACCTCCCCAGATACCGATAATAAAATACATCGGGATGAGCATTGCTTCCCAGAAAATGTAAAAGAGGAAAAGATCGAGGGAAACAAAAACTCCGAGCATACCAACTTCGAGCATCAGCATAAAAAATGTAAACTCTTTTACTCTGCTAGTAATTCCTGACCAGCTTGAAATTAATGTAAGCGGAGTTAAGAACGTCGTGAGCATTACTAGAAGAAGCGAAAGTCCATCAAGGCCGACGAAATAAAATATGTGAAGGTTCTCAATCCAGGCAAACTTATGGGTAAACTGAAAACCGGATTTGCTCGTATCGAAATTAAAAAAGATGATTAGCGAAATAATGAATGCAAGAAGTGATATTGCGAGCCCACAATATTTTATCAGGTTTACTTTTTCTTTATTTATAAAAAGAAGAAGAAAACTTCCCGCAAAAGGAATTAAAAGTAAAAGAGATATTAAGCTGCTGTTTTCCATTTTATAAACTAAAAATTATCCAGAATAAAGCTGCTGCAATTCCAACCATCATAATAACTGCATACGATTGTGCAACACCTGTTTGTATTTTTCTTATTATTCCTGAAGTTGATCCTATGAGTGATGCAATGCCGTTTACAAGTCCATCTATAATTTTGTTGTCGGCAATTTTCCATAAAAATGAATCGGACGTTTTTACAACCGGGTTAATGACTGTTGCATCGTAAATTTCATCAACAAAATATTTATTCCATAAAAGATTATATATCGATTTGAATTTCTTAGCAGTATTGTTTGCAATAGAAGGCTTCTTAAGGTAGATATATCTTACAAAGTAAATTGAAGCAATCACACCAACTACTGAAATTGTCATCAAAAGTATTTCTTCAAAATGTGTATGCATTCCATAGAACATGAGTTTTCTTTCGGCGTTTGCGAAAACAGGTTCTAACCATCCTTCAAAAATATTTCCGTGTTCACCAGAAAAGAGTTCAGGAATTCCGATAAATCCGCCAATAGCAGAAAGAATTGCAAGTATGATTAACGGAATTGTCATAACACCCGGAGATTCATGCGGATGCTTATCGTGCTTAAATCTTTCTTTTCCTTCAAATGTTAAAAAGTAAAGTCTGAACATATAAAACGCTGTTATAAAAGCTGTCAAAGCACCAATAAGCCAGAAAAGAAATCCACCGTTTGCAAAAGAATACCAAAGTATTTCATCTTTACTAAAGAAACCTGATAATGGCGGAATACCCGAAATTGCAAGTGCAGCAATCAAGAATGTTCCGGCAGTTTTTGGCATGTGTTTTCTCAATCCGCCGTAATGCTGAATATCCTGTTCTTCGTGCATTGAATGAATTACAGAACCGGCTCCAAGAAAGAGAAGAGCTTTGAAGAAAGCGTGAGTCATTACATGAAAAATCCCTGCTGAAAAAGCACCGACTCCCATCGCAAGAAACATATAACCAAGCTGACTTATGGTAGAGTAAGCGAGAACTTTTTTAATATCATTTTGTACAACACCGATAGTTGCTGCAAATAAAGCAGTTAAAGTTCCGATAACTGCAACAACTGTAAGAATAGCCGGCGCAGACGCAAAAATGATTGAACATCTTGCAACCATGTAAACTCCTGCGGTAACCATTGTCGCAGCATGTATTAATGCAGAAACCGGTGTCGGACCAGCCATTGCATCAGGAAGCCAGACAAATAAAGGTATCTGTGCGGATTTTCCCGTAGCACCTATAAAAAGAAATAATGCGATAAATGTAAAAGTAGTTTCCGGAACACCAAATGATGAAGCCTTTGTAAATACATCACTAAAGTTCAGGCTGTTAAAAGTAAGATAGATAAGAAACATTCCTAGAAGAAAACCAAAGTCCCCAATCCTGTTAACTACAAAAGCTTTTTTAGCGGCATCTCCAGTCGTACCTTTTTCAAATTTCCTGTCATACCAGAAACCGATTAAAAGATAAGAACAAAGACCAACGCCTTCCCATCCTAAAAACAAAAGAACAAAATTATCGGCAAGTATCAAATTCATCATTGCAAAGATGAAGAGATTCATATATGCAAAAAATCTCCAGAAACTTTTATCGCCATGCATATAACCGATTGAGTAAACGTGAATTATGAACCCAACACCGGTTACGATTAAAGCCATTATAAGAGAAAGCTGATCGACCTGGTAAGCAAAACTGATATCAAGGGAAGATACTTTAAGCCAGGTAAAAAGATTTATAATTGTTTTTCTTTGTTCGACTGGCAAAGCAAGAGTCTGGAAGAAAGCAAAGACAGTAATAAGAAACGAAAGTCCAATTACTCCGCTTCCTATAATTCCAATTACTTTTTCATTTTTTCGGCCATCGGCTGATCCGCCTATGGCGGAAATTTTGCTCCCAAAAGCTCCATTAATAATGAAGCCCAAAAGAGGAAGCAAAACCGTTAAGTACATTAAATTGATCATAAAACTTTTTCTTGTCATTCCCGTGCAAACGGGAATCTTTTTTATTTTTAGATTCCCACTTTCGTGGGAATGACATTTATTCTCTCACCACTTCAAAATATTAATCTCGTCAATATTAACTGTCTGTTTATTCCTGAACAGAGCAATTATTATTGCAAGTCCGACTGCGGCTTCTGCAGCAGCAACTGTCATCACAAAGAAAACAAAAAGCTGTCCAACAGGATTTCCCATAAAAGATGAGAAGGTTATTAAAGTTAGATTAGCTGAGTTAAGCATCAGTTCAACAGACATAAAAACAACAATTGCATTTCTTCTTGTAAGAACTCCTGCAACGCCAACAATAAACATAAACGCGCTGAGTATTAAGTAATAAACTATTGGAACAGACATCTTTATTTCTAATAATTATTGTTTCAAAACAATTTGTCAGTCTGAGCGAAGTCGAAGACTGACTGTCACACTCAACTTCGCTCAGCGTGACATTTATTTATTCAATTTTCTTTTTTGCTAAAATTAATGCGCCGATTGTTGCAGCAAGTAAGAGAAATCCTGCGGCTTCAAAAGGTAAAACATAATTTGTAAATAATTCTCTTCCGATCGTTTCTATTGTTCCGGCGTTTATACTTGCCTGAACATTTGCTGGAACTTTTTGTGATACTGTTGAAGAAAAAATCAAATACGCAATTTGGATAAAAACTAGTATTGAAATTGTAAAAGCAAAAACTTTTACTCCCTTAACTTTAGTCACACTTTTTTCATGCTCAGGCTTGAGAAGCATAATTACAAAAAGGAAAAGGACCATAATTGCACCGGCATAAACTATAACCTGTGTTACAGCAAGAAATTGAGCATTAAGTAAAAGATACAAACCTGCAATCGAACCGAGATTCAAAATTAAAAACAGGGCTGCAATTACAATATTAGCTCTTGTAATCATCAGAACAGATGATACTGCAGCAACGCCCGCAAATAGAATAAATAATATTATTTCTAAAGACATAACTTACTTCTTTTAATGTCACTCTGAGCAATGCGAAGAGTCTTTCCGTAAGAGATTCTTCACTTCGTTCAGAATGACCACAACTTTTTCTTTTGTCAGTCTGAGCGGAATCGAAGACTAACTGTCACACTTCGACATCGCTCAGTGTGACAAAAATTTACTTTTTGACTTTTGCCTTTATCACGGCGTGTTACGATAAATCATTCTCGGGAAAGGAATAGTTTCCCTCACGTGTTCAAGTCCGCAAATCCAGCCGACAGTTCTTTCCAAGCCTAAACCAAAACCGGAATGCGGAACGGAACCATATCTTCTTAAATCAAGATACCATTCAAAAGCTTCCTGAGGAAGATCGTGTTCTTTAATTCTTTCAAGAAGTTTATCAAGATCATCTTCACGCTGACTGCCGCCGATAATTTCTCCATATCCTTCAGGAGCAAGAACATCAACAGCTAAAGCGAGATTCTCATTTTCGGGATCGCGTTTCATATAAAATGCTTTTACAGCTGCCGGATAACGATGAACCATTACCGGTCTATCAAACTGTTCTGAAATTATTGTTTCATCCGTGCCGCCTAAATCATTTCCATACTCAAACTCGCTCCCGTTCTTCTTTAATATCTCGACAGCTTCATCATAGGTAATTCTCGGCAAAGGCTTTTTAACATTCTGAAGTTTTGTTGTATCTCTTTCAAGAACTTTTAATTCTTCTTGCATATCTTTTAAAACTGTCTGCACAACATGCTCGAGAAAATCCTCTGCAAGATCCAAATTATCATTCAAATCATTGAAAGCGACTTCTGGTTCAATCATCCAAAATTCTGTAAGATGTCTTCTTGTTTTAGATTTTTCAGCTCTGAAAGTCGGGCCAAAAGTATAAACTTTACCAAGAGCCATTGCACCGGCTTCCGCATAAAGTTGCCCAGATTGAGTTAAATAAGCTTTTCCAAGATCGAAATACGGAGTTTCAAAAAGTGTAGAAGTTCCTTCAACAGCATTTGGAGTTAAGATCGGCGGATCCATAAGTGTAAAACCCCTGCTATCGAAAAAATCTCTTATAGCCCTTACAATTCTGTGTCTTATTTTTAAGATAGCAACCTGCCTGCTCGAACGTAACCACAAATGCCTGTGATCCATTAAAAATTCAATGCCATGTTCTTTTGGAGTGATTGGATAATCGTGAGCTTCGCCGATGACTTTAAGATTTGTTGCATCGAGTTCGTAACCGCCCGGTGCTCTCGGTTCTTCTTTTACTTTTCCGGTTACTTCAATAGAAGTTTCCTGTCCGATTCTATCTGCAGTTTCAAAAACATCTTCAGATACATTTCCTTTGAAATAAACGCATTGCAGGTATCCTGTTCCATCCCTCAAAACCAAAAACTTTATTTTGCCACCCGATCTTTTATTATAAAGCCAGCCTTGTAATGAAATCTCCTGTCCAACATACTTACCCAGATCACTAATAGTAATATTCTGCATCAAAAAAGTAGAAATAGTTTCAAAAATTAAGTTTTCAAATATAAAGAGGGTGCAAACGAATTCCAAAACGTTTTGTCTTCCTGAACTTGTTTCAGGATCTAAAACCGTAATTCAGAATCCCATTTAGCTGGATGAAGAATCTAATAGTTGAATTGCGTTAGAATAATTTTGTCCAGCTTAATATAGGCAGCCTTAACCACAATATTAATTTTCTATTAATTAGGTCTCTAAAATTTGCAATAAAAGATTTTTCATTTTACATTATAAACCAAATTCACAACAAACATTAATATCAACTTTTAATGAGAGGGTGCTATGAAGAAACTATTACTTCCCTTTTTGTTTCTATCACTATTTTTTGTTAATAAACCTGCATACAGTGCAGTAGATACTCTTACAATTGCTCAGGCTATAGAAGATCTGGATATGGATTTTGTTCCTGATCGTAAAGGTGATACTGTTATGGTATCGGGTGTTATCATTTCACCAAATTTTCAGACATCTCACAATTCATTCTATTTGTGGGATGGAACAGCTGGTACCGATATTTTTAACTTATCTAGTGTAACAAATGGAAAATTTAATTGGGCACTTGGAGACTCGCTTGTAATAACAGGAAAGGTTGATCAGTTCAATGGAGTAACTGAAATAGTTCCTTTAGACTCCGCGAGCTGGGACTCTGTCGGAACAGGTACTGTACCCGATCCGATGAAGCTAACTCTCGCTGATTATAAAGCTAACCCCGAAATGTATGAAGGATCATTATTGTGGTTTGGTAAGCTATCTAAAGTTAGTGGTACATGGCCAGCAAGTGGCAGTGGTGGTAGCATATACTTAAGCGATGGTGTTGATACCTTGCAATTTTATATCGATTCAGATACTGATATAGATGGAACAACTGAACCTCTTTATCCGGTAGATGTAGTTGGCAT
>Ga0075308_1000116_pt1 | contig 26232 bp, 30 predicted proteins | sample Joice_ThreeSqA_D_3_FD_120062 | JGI IMG/M metagenome (GOLD analysis project Ga0075308, IMG submission 120062) | Natural and restored wetland microbial communities from the San Francisco Bay, California, USA, that impact long-term carbon... | ecosystem: Environmental > Terrestrial > Soil >... | reverse complement strand
TGGGCAGAAAGAAGTACCGGACCACCTAACAACCCAGTGGAGCCGACGGCGTGTAGATTACGGCTTTTCGTAAAGGGCGTGCAAGATCGCAACTCATATAGGCAGCAGCTCACTTCCACGTTAGTCAAATTAAGGGCAAATAGAAACGATGGGCCATACAAAAGTCACCGAAAAAAATGCTTCATCATATCGTTCTATAAAGACCGAAATGAGAAATAGCTATACCGAAGGACGCGGTTTGTTTGCTAAGGAACCAATTCGTAAAGGCGAAATTGTTTCAGTTAGAGGGGGGCATATCATAACCCGGCAAATGGAGAAGAAAATTAAGAAACCAAATGGCTATTGGGGATATCCTATTGCCGATGAATTTGTTCTTGCTCCACTTAATACCCAGGAAGTAGAAGATGTAATGATGTTTTTAAATCATTCGTGTGAACCAAACGTTGGAATACTTGGACAAATTATATTTGTCGCGATGCGAAATATTGATAGCGGCGAAGAACTGACAATTGATTACGTAATGTTTGGTGCCAATAAAAAACCAATGCACTGTAATTGCCGATCTTCTAATTGTCGTGGGCTAATAACTGACTCGGACTGGAAAATTAAGATACTTCAAGTAAAATACAGGGGATATTTTTCTTCGTATATACAACTGAAGATAAATGATATTTGAAAATCATACCATTATAAATTCTGCCTAACATCAGGTTTGAGAAGGATTCTTATTACGCTGCGCTTCATTTGCACCTCTCAACCTGGGCGTTATAAGAAGGGGATAAAGAAAAAATCGTGAATGAATTCAGGAGAGCCTTCTGTAAATTTATTTTCGGTGACCAATTTTCAAAACCATAATTACCAAAATATCGTCGTGAATCTCATAAATAATCCGATAATCCCCAACCCTGATCCTATGAAAAGGATTATCGCCTTTCATTTTCGTAGTAGCGGTATCCGGCAAATTTTCAGAAAGCCTATCGATTTTATCGCGTATTCGCCTTTGATCAGATTTTGGAATTTTCTTGAGTGCTTTAGCTGCCGATCTTTTAAACTCAACTCTGTATTTCAAAGGTCAAGCTCCTCCCGAAGCTTTTCCCACGGAATATTTTCGCCCGGTTCGTTTCGAGCCTTCCAGGCATCATCAATATCCAATTGTTCTTCAACTTCCTGCAGGAGCTTTAAATCCTCCATTGAGACAATAGCAGCAAGCGCTTCGCCCCGTCTCGTCAATACGAAGGATTCTTTGCCGTATGCGACCCTATTAATAATATTCGCAAATTTTTTTCTTGCATCAGCAGCCGATATTTTGTTTAGCATTACCTTCACCTTTTATACAATTTGTATATTTTGTAATATAGGTACATATTGTACGGCAGACAAATGATTGTGTCAATAGCGTATATCATGTAAAATAACAGCACCTTATAACAAATCAGTGGAGCTGACGGCGTGTAGTCCGCCGGTTTATCGAAACGTCCGTGCAGACTCGACACCCATCAGGGCCGCAGATCACTTCAACGTTATGTCGTAAATTCCCCACTTGACAAAGCGTACGTTATGACGTACCATTTGGATATTCAAAAACCAATATATTAGAGGTCAATTATGCCAACCTTAACAGCAACTGAAGCAAGATCAAAGCTTTACCGGCTCATTGACGAGGCCGCATCTTCTCATGAGCCAATTGTCATAACGGGCAAGCGCGGCAGTGCCGTGCTTATTTCAGAGGATGATTGGCGATCCATTCAGGAAACCCTCTATCTGTTGAATATTCCCGGTATGCGGGAGTCAATCCGGGAAGGGTTAGCCACCCCCATAGAAGAATGCTCTGAGAAGCTTGACTGGTAATGTGGAGAATCGTATTTACAAAACAGGCACGAAAAGATGCCAAAAAGTTAGCTTCTGCCGGTTTGCGATCTAAAGCGGAAAAGCTATTGGATATCCTTCGTGAAAATCCTTATAAGACTGCTCCAACTTTTGAAAAGCTATTAGGCGACTTATCGGGAGCCTATTCCCGCCGTATTAATATACAACACCGATTAGTTTACCAAATTTTGGATAATGAAAAAGTGGTCAAAGTTGTTCGCATGTGGACCCATTATGAATAAGCCGGCATAACAAACCAGTGGAGCTGACCAGTCTTCGCTCTAAAGAGCTTCGCCGCAGCGAAGCGGCGTGTAGTTAGCGGTTAGTCGTAAAGGCCGTTCAGGTTCGTCACTCATTTGGGCCGCAGCCCACTTCAACATTGCCAGATAGAAAAGGGAACGCAGACGTATGAAACTTGAAATCGTTATCAGACCTGAAACCTGCACGGACATTGCCGCAATAACTGAGGTAACGGTTGCTGCCTTTGAAACTCTAGAAATCAGCAACCACACGGAGCAGTTCATCATCGAAGCATTGCGTGCCGCCAAGGCGCTTACGATATCGTTAGTCGCAGAGATGAACAGCCGTGTGATCGGGCACCTTGCGTTCTCTCCCGTAACCATTTCGGATGTAACTTTAGACTGGTACGGACTTGGGCCAGTGTCGGTATTGCCAGAATATCAGCGGAATGGTGTTGGCAAAGCTCTGATAGTAAAAGGGCTTTCGCGCCTAAAGTGCCTGAATGCTCGTGGCTGCTGTCTCGTGGGGCATCCGGAGTACTACAAGAAATTCGGCTTCAAGAGTACGCCAGGGTTTGTGCACGAGGGTGTCCCACCGGAGGTCTTCTTGGCTCTCGCTTTCGATGGGCATCTGCCACAGGGCACAGTCACTTTCCACGAAGGATTCAAAGCCGATGGCCAACAAGTCGCTCCAGCGGACAGCTGATCGCCGCCGCTGAGCTTAGCATTAGCCACAAAACAAAGGAGATGCCAAATTGAAACTAAATGTTAGAGCGTTTGCACTTACCTGCGGCATAATCTGGGGCTTTGGTCTTTTCCTGCTAACCTGGTGGATAATCCTCTTTGAGGGAGCCACCGCTGAGCCTACTTTAATAGGACTCGTGTATCGTGGCTTTACTATATCTCCAGCTGGCAGCATCATAGGCTTCTTTTGGGCGTTGGCAGATGGCTTGATAGGGGGAGCACTCTTCGCATGGCTCTATAATTTGATATCTGCGCGCATTTTGAGTTCAGAATCATAAATCAGCTTTGGCAAACAATTCAGCGGAGATGACCGGTCTGCTCTATAAAAAGCTTCGCCGCGTGACAGCGGCGTGCTGTTTGCCACCTTATCGTATAAGGCCGTGCAGACTCGACTCCCATCAGGGCCGCAGCTCACTTCCACGTTGGGCGTTAACATTCGCGGTTAAAGAAAGCAGGAGATAACAATGACCAAACAGGGACGTCCAGTTGATCAGGTTGGAACGTTGCCCTACTATGGGCGGAATTTCCCCTTCATTCCATGGACTTTCATATCGAAGCTGCGCGTATCATTTGTATTTGCCCGGAATCTTTTCAGAGAGCTTGGTCTATTTCAATTCGTGGCGTTTTGGCTTCTGCTGCCGTTTCGCTTTGGGCCGACGTATACGAGGTTCAAAGACGGATTTCGATTAATGGACAAGCAATTCGGGCTCATGGCAGAAATCGAGTGGATTCTGTTGGTGATCATCTACAAGGTTCTGGAAAGGAAGAAAGACAGGGAAAAGGCATATCGCTTTGCGAAGAAGGCTATTCAGGACTGCTCGCAATTCATGATGAATGATTTCTACCAGGCAGACCGTTTGGCAGAGTTTAAAGATCCCTTTGAGGCATTTTGGAGCTACCACAGGGCTATGTTTCAGGATGATTCCAATTATCCAAATGAATTTATTGAAGACAAAGATCTCAAGATAATGGTCGTTCATCAATGCCTTAACTGTGAGATAGCCAAGTTAACCATACCGGAACTCGGGTCGCTCGGATGCGATCACGACATCACCGGATATGTAGCCATTGAAGACAAATGTGAGATGGAATTTAGACGTCCTCTAACACTCGCAAAGGATGGACAACCATGTCGTTTCATGTTTTATCGTAAGGGTACGGCACCAAAAGGTGATTATGAAGTCCATTAGCTGCGATGGACCGTGAACGCTATCAACATTAACAAGCAATGGCGTGTTTGTTTCAAGTGGCATGATGCTAACGCGTTTAATGCTCAATTTGTCGATTATCGTTGAGGTAAAAATATGAATACGAATAAACTACTTGATCCGATAACCCCAGGTGAAATCTTGCGTGAAGATTTCAGGGACCAGTTAGGCATCGGCATAAATAAGCTTTCCCGCGATCTTTCCGTTCCTTTAAATAGAATTGGTGAGATCGTCAACGGGAAAAGAGCTATTAAAGACAACCATATGCCGAGTCTGGACCTGCTGCTGCGTATCGTGCGCAGCCTGTCGTGCTCCGCGGGGCGTCGGCCCTCTATCCTTTTAACCATCAGTGTGATCTTGATTCTGTCAATCCTGGGCGGATGCGGCCCTAGCACTATGGATCTCCAAGCAGTCAAATGCACACCGCTCGTCCGGGATGACTGGAAAGTTTCGACACCCGCAGAGCAGGGATTGGATCCGATGCTTGTGGCGGAACTGTATTACAATGCGGCTAAATTGGAGACCATCTATGGGCTGCTGGTTATCAAGAACGACCACCTGATCGCTGAACGGTACTTCAATAAAGGGTCGCTAGAGCAAAAAGCCCGATTGCAGTCAGCGACGAAGAGTTATACCTCGGCGCTGGTCGGGATTGCGCTGGATCAGGGTTATCTGTCAAGCGTGGATCAGAAGATGTTGGATTTCTTCCCGGAAATCGCCGGTAAAATCACTGATCCGAGGAAAAAGCAGATCACGATCCGGCATCTGCTGCAAATGCGCGCCGGATATCCCTGGGAGGAAACTGATTCTGCTCTTTGGGGCGGCCTTTTGTCGGGTCACTATCTACCCCTTATCGAGGAATTTCCTCTCGTCAGCGATCCGGGAACAATGTTTCATTACAGCAATCTGACGTCCAACTGGCTGGGGATTATCGTGGCGCGGGCGTGTGGTACAGATCTCAAATCATACGCTGAACAGAATCTGTTCAAGCCGATTGACGCACAGGTGGGCGATTGGGGTCGGGATAGGGACGGCCATAACAACGGTTGCGGGGACCTCCATTTTACGGCACGCGATGCGGCTAAATTCGGCCTGTTATATCTCAACGACGGTAAAATGGAGGGAAAGCAGATCATCTCTGCTGATTGGGTGCATGATTCCCTTCAAACCTATTCGGTGAATGAATTTGCCGTTAAAAGAGTGGGCCGTTTCCACGACATCGGATATGGCTATCAGTGGTGGTCCGCCAGGGCAGGCGAACATCATGTCAACTTTGCGTGGGGACATGGCGGACAGCTGATCGTTTTGCTGGATGATCTCGACATGATTGTCGTCGTTACCGCGGATCCGTTTTACCTGGAACATAATGACCAGTCATGGAAGCACGAAAAGGCGAACATCAAACTGGTGGGCAAGTTCATCTACTCCTTACCGAAAAAGTGACTGGCACGCAGCGTGACCTGCGGGCTAACAAAGTGCTTCAGTTGATTTTTTTTTACGCGCTTCAGATAAACAACTGACCTATTACGTTATGTGTGAAAGAAAATGAATAGTGCCTGCCGGGTGGTCCAATAAAAGGCCAAAAATAGATGGATAAAATACTGATAGCTGGAGCAACAGGATATTTAGGTAGATATATTACCCAAGAACTTAGACAGCAAAATTTTTACACCAAAGTATTGGTCCGTAATCCGAAGAAATTTGAAGAGTACGGCGTTCAAGTAGAAGAATTAGTCCAAGCTGAAGTCACAGATAAATCATCATTAAAAAATTGCTGTAAAGATATTGATACGGTGATTTCCGCTGTTGGAATAACGAGACAAAGAGACGGACTTACATACATGGATGTCGATTATCAAGCGAATTTGAATTTGCTTGAGGAAGCTAAGCATAGCGGAGTAAGAAAATTTGTGTATGTTTCTGTATTAAATGGCGAGAAACTAAAAAAACTGAAAATCTGTGACGCCAAGGAAAAATTTGTAGCGGAATTAAAAAAATCGGGATTGGAATTTTGTATAATCCGTCCAAATGGCTTTTTTTCCGACATGACTGAATTTTTTAATATGGCAAAAAGGGGACGAATTTATCTTTTTGGAAGCGGAAACCTGAAAGCTAACCCAATTCACGGAGAAGATTTAGCTAAAGTTTGTGTAAGTGCAATAGAGGGTGATGGGAAAGAAATAGAAGTGGGTGGTCCAGAAACATTAACGCAAAATGAAATTGCGAAAATCGCCTTCAATGTAGTTGGGAAAACACCAAAAATAACTCATATACCGGACTGGATAAGGCGCGTTATTTTAAACATGGCAAGACTGGTTTTGAATACTCAGAAATTTGGTCCAATTGAGTTTTTCATGAACGTAATGGCGATTGAAATGGTTGCACCGGAATACGGGAAACATACATTAATAGAATACTTCAACGAACTAAAAAAATAATAGCGCCACCTAACAAATCGTTCCACCTGACATTTTCCAGCTGCGCTGCAAAATGCAGGGGGACTCAAACTTTAGCCCATTAGGTATTTTTATGACTTTTTTTTCTTCACTCATGGCTCTTTGTGAAATGATAGGCTCCCAAACGGGAGCACAGGTGATTTTGGGCTTACCTGACGAAGAAGGTCCTGGAATTTACGTCTGGCCCTGGCGACTGGATGAAAAACCTGAATTCAAAAATATGACCCCTGGCACTAAATCTGGTTTAGAGAAACCGCCGCTGAATTCTGTCGTGATTGTTCATTTTCTTGTTTTGGTCAGACCCTCACTGACGGTAGATGGCCTTTCGCAGCTGGAGGCAACGCGTCAAGCCATTCTCGATCATCCAGTTCTGGACGCAGCAGGGAACAGAGTCCGTCTTTTTTTTGAATACCTGGATACACAAACACTGACTGCTTTGTTCACGGCCGCATCAATTCCTTTCACGATCTGTCTGAGTGCAGCGATCGAAAGCGTGAAAACATATGAATAAACTGGATGGCCATATATCAATGGAGATTATTTTTCATTGCATACTAATCACATAACAAAACAAATAAAATGTTTTCTTATATCTTTATGAAAATGCTTGAAAGACGTCCCGAGCGATATGATTCGGGAATTAATATTCTTTCGGGCGGCCATGCTCAAAAAATCAGAAAGCAGATTGTCAAAAATTTTGTGAAACCCGATATGGACATACTTGATATCGGCTGCGGAACAGGCTCGCTGCTTATAGATGCCGCAAACGCAGGCGCTAAAGCGACAGGTGTGGATATATCAAAAGGTATGTTGGCAGTCGCCCAAAAGCGAATTGTAGACAACGGGTTGAAGGATAGAATATCGCTGCATAATGCCGGAGTTGTTGAGATTGATTCGCTTTTTGCTGAAAACCGCTTTGACCTGATTATGTCTACTCTTGTTTTCAGTGAACTATATGCTGAAGAGAGGGCATTGGCCTTATATCAAATCAAGAAATTGTTAAAACCAGACGGTACTTTTATTATTGCTGTAGAAGTTCAACCCCAAAAACCGCTCAAAAGAGTAATCCACTTTTTAGTTCGCTTCCCGTTGACCGTTTTAACCTATATTATTGCTCAGATCGGCACGAAACCATTTAACCGAATCACGATGGTATCAATGTCTGGTGTGCTTCTTGCGGAGGCGAGTTGAATACGCATTCGGTAATAACAGCCATAAAGACGAGCCGGATTAATGAAAGAGTTGACCATCCCCAGATTATTCTGCCCCAATTCTCAGCACCAGGAGTCGACCGCCAACTTCTTAAGAAAGAAACAGGACGAAGCGGAGTCTTCGGACCGGCCTATTCTAAAGATATTCCCCTGTTCATTCAAAACCCGCAAACGGTCTTCGAGCATAACAGGGCCGAATTTTCGCTGCTTTTCAGATTGGAAATGTTGCTTTCGATGAACTTTATTGTCTGGATGGTTATTGGGATACTCACCCTGATAATTAAACCAGGTTTGTTTTTCCCTCTCAGCGCTTATTTCTGGATAACAGGTTTTATATTGTATGCTGGATATCCTTTAATACCGGGGAAAAGTGGCTGGCTTAAAGCAGCGCTTTTATCCGCAATGGAAGTTATCGCTATCGGTTTATTTTCCGGTTTTTTATTACAAATGCCCGTATTCAGTTATTGGAAAATGATGATAATGGTTTGCGCAATTAACATCTGGCTCGGTTTTGATTTGAGAGGCATTGTGGCAGGCCATCCGTCGGAAGCTGAATGGCTAATGTGTAGACTTGGCATGCGTTCTTTCGGGCATATTTTTTCAGCCAAAGTTTTTAGTACTGGTAAAATTCAGCAGGATGTCAATAAATGCAATAATTGCCGTACTTGTTTTCTGGTTTGTCCGAAAGGCGTATTCGGGTTTATAGATAAAGACAAGATAAGAGTTCAAAAACAGTGGGAATGTTTTGCGTGTAATGCCTGTGTTACCCAGTGTGCGGAAGAGGCCCTGGGTTTAGAATAACAAAGAAAAAAATGGCCCAACATCGTTGCACCTGACATTTTTCCGCCACGCTCCAAAATGCAGGTCAACCCAGCCTTGGGCAACCCAATCGTCTGGATAAATGTATGGAACAAAATTGCCCCAGTCTAACCGCATATAAAGTTGCGATAATGCGGGCCGCGCATCAGATTCTTGATAATCCAAAAGTATTCGAAGATCCGGTAGCGTTAAGTATTATCGGTCCTCAAGGGAACTCCGCAATTCGTTCAGAAAAGCGAAAGTTCAGAACAAGATTACATGGTTATCTTCGAGCTATTGTAGTCGCGCGCAGCAGATTTGCTGAAGATGAGCTCTCAGCAGCGATCCGGCGTGGTGTCCGTCAATACGTTATTCTTGGTGCTGGACTCGATACATTTGCCTATCGCAATCCCTATTCTTCTATCGGTTTGAGAGTATTTGAAATTGACCATCCAGCTACACAAGAATGGAAGCGCCGGCAACTGAATGCGACAAAGATACCCATTCCGGAAACGTTGACTTTTGCTCCGATAGACCTGGAAAGCCAGTCATTGGCAGATCTGTTGCAAGAAGCCGGATTCAGGACGGATGAGCCGTCTTTTTTTTCATGGCTTGGCGTAACAATGTATCTGACCCGTGAAGCGATGATGGCAACAATGGAATACATCTCCTCGTCCACCCCTTCAGGCAGCGGAATTGTATTTGATTATGTGATTCCGCCTTCTTCGCAGAATTTCATACGTCGATTGGTTTTCGGCTTACTGGCCCAAAGGGCGGCGGGTGCCGGAGAACCCTGGCAAAGTTTTTTTGATCCAAACTCACTGATAATGAATCTAAAAGCGATCGGCTTCACACAAACCGAAAATATTGGACCTGATCAAATTAATGCACGATTTTTCAGCAATCGAACAGATAAACTGATGGTTGGAAATTTCGGGCATTTGATGAAAGCGGCGCTTTGAAAGGATAGATTCGACGCAAAGATGAAGGAGAAGACGAAAAAGACGAGCAAATGACAACGGCCTCAACGCGGACTTTGCATAGCGCTGGCGCGCTGTACAAAGCCGGCTAGGCCGGCCGTTCGGTTGGTGATTGAATAAAGGAGGATCCATGAATCGGCCCTTTGTTGCGGAGAACACAAAAGAGCGTGAAAGACTGAGTTGCCTTGTCGAAAACTTAACAGACGAAGAACTAAGCCTTCCTTTGGGAAAGGACTGGACGATCGCAGTTGCCCTGGCACACCTATCATTTTGGGATCAGCGATCGTTATTTTTAGTGCGAAAGTGGAAAAAGAGCGGGGTTGTTGAACCATCACCGATAGACATCGATGTCACCAACGATTCACTCCGCTCTATCTGGCTCGCTATACCGCCACGGGTGTCTGCCAACCTCGCGGTTTCATCTGCTGAAGAAATAGATCGTGAACTGGAAGAGGCTTCTTCAGATTTGATTACCAAAATTGAAAGCCTTGGTGAAAAGTTTAGATTATACCGCTCTGTTCATCGCAAGCTGCATCTTGATGAGATAGAAGAAATCCTCAGCAATAGGGCTAAAATTTAGCGAGAAATTCATTCACCGCGTCCAAAAGACACAACATGGTTTTTTGGATATTCAGAAAGCGGCAATCCTGGTTGCCACTGACTGCCGGCCTTAGGCGGCTCTCAAAGGAGAAATACGATGACCCAAAATCCGGTTTGCTGGTTTGAAATCTATGTGCAGGACATGGATCGTGCGAAAAAATTTTACGAATCCGTCTTCCAGGTCAAGTTGGAGAGACTAAACAACCCGGATCTTGAGATATGGAGCTTTCCGATGGTCATGGACCGCATGGGTGCCTCAGGAGCCCTGGTGAAAATGGAAGACTTTCCCTCCGGCGGCAACAGCACACTTGTTTACTTTAGTTGTGCTGATTGTGCTGCTGAAGAGGCTCGCGTAGTGGAGTTTGGCGGGAGTATTCAACGGGGCAAAATGTCAATTGGTGAATATGGATTTATTTCCCTGGTTTACGACACCGAAGGCAACATGTTTGGCCTGCATTCGGTGTAATAGAAACCCAAGCCCGACCAATCGCTGAACCTGACCGGGAAAATTGTGCGGTTTTACGTAAATGCCGTGCTAGCTTGAAAGATCTTTGACCCGCCGGTTACCTCCAGCGCTGGCCGTCTACGAAAAACGATATGGCATTTCTCGCATGGTTGAAACAGCGTGCGCATCAGCTCGAAGCAGAGCTCTTTGCTCTTTACCTTGCTGCACGTGACCCCAGAACACCTTGGTTTACAAAGCTCCTCGTGGCTGGCATCGTCGCATATGCCTTCAGCCCCATCGATTTGATCCCGGACTTTATCCCGGTTCTTGGCTATCTGGATGATCTCATCCTGTTACCTATAGGTATCGCCCTGGCTAGGAAGTTGGTTCCTCAGAAAGTTTTGGCGGAATGCCGAGCACGGGCGCAGGAAACTTTGCGGAATGGAAAACCCGTGAGCCGGGTTGGCGGCGCGATTATTGTCCTAATCTGGCTGGTGTTGGCAGCGCTTTGCCTCGTGTGGGCCTATGGGGTATTTATGGTGAAAGCGTGAGCACACCCAACTGCCAGTGGAGTTGTAGGAACAATAATATGTATCGAGTAGCAGCTTTGACTCAGAAGTTTGTGATTTGATTTATCGAAATGGCAGAAAAAAGGCTGCTAACATGGCATGAAGATGGAGGGGCTATATTATGTGGCTTTCATTCCTGCGTGGTTATTGGGGATCTTGACAGCAAACCCCTATTTCTGTTAGCCTTGCGGTTCAATGCAGATATTATCGATTTTTGGTTTTGCGCAAATAAATCAAGGAGCTTTTCAATGACCGATGTCACTCAACCGTCGAATCATGATGCCATTAACCTCATGTTGGCAAAAAAAATCAAGGAGTTGCCTGAAGAAAGGCGAGTCGTTCTTCTCAAGCAGTTGTTAAAAGGAGACATTGTCGGCCTATTGTTTAAACTTATCGGGGAAATGTCCGAAGAACGGCAGGCCCTCCTTTTGGAGCAATTGCAGGAAAGCTCTGAAAGACTGGTCAGCCTGGAAGAAACTGAAATCGCCTTGAGGGACTATAACCGCAAGTCCTGTATGCTCAATATAACTTATACGGTTGAAGATCAAAATTTTGAGAGCTTTATGCTCGATATCAGCCCTGCCGGCGCATTTGTTGAGACCAGCGAAACCTTTTTCGCCGGCCAGCAGATTAAATTGTCCCTTGCATTGCCGAATTTCCCTCAACAAATGAACATTACCGGCGAAATTCTGTGGAAAGGAATACTGGGTATGGGTGTGAAATTCAATAACCTTACCGACGAACAGATAGCTGCCATTACCTCCTTTATCGAAGAGGAAGAAATTTAGCATTGCAGGGGGCGGGGTGCGGATTACGGGAAAGGTGTTTCGGAATGCACGTCAGTCTTATCGCTTTCCTCCTGCTATTAGTATTTAACCTTCTCCAATCCTTTTAAGTTCAACATCTTTCTAGCTTCCTCCGGTGTGGCCGGCTCCAGGCCGTGCTCTTTTCCGATACGAATAATTTTTTCCACCTGCTGCCCGCTGCTTTTCGCCATGGCACCTTTTTCCAGATAGAGATTATCTTCCAGGCCTACCCGGGCGTTGCCGCCCATCAGCAATGCCAGATTACACATGGTGAACTGATGGCGACCGGCAGCACACACCGACCAGACGAAGTCAGCGCCGATGATTTCTCTGGCCGAATTAACCAGGAAAACCAGGTTGTTAACCGTCGCCTGCATGCCGCCAAGAATCCCCAGCACAAACTGCAGGTAAACCGGCTTCTTGATTTTTCCAGTCTGGAGCAAGAAAGCCAGGTTGTTGAGCATACCGGCATCGTAAATTTCAAATTCCGGCTTGGTATCCTCGGCGGCAAAAAACTGGCTGAACTCACGCAGGGTTTTAAAGGTATTGGGAAAAATAAAATCTTCGCTCATACCCAGATACTGCCCCTCCCAATCGTATTTGAATTCCTTGATTTTATCCAGAATCGGGTGCAGGGCAAAATTAAGCGAGCCGGCATTCAACGAGGCAAGCTCCGGGCTGAAGGTTTTCACAACGGAAACCCGCTGTTCGACAGTCATACCGAAACCACCGCCGGTGGTGGTGCACACAACAGCCTGACAACTATTTTTGATCTTGGATAAAATCTCACCGAATAAACGACTGTCCGCCGAAGGTTGCCCGGTCTTGGGATCACGGGCATGAACATGCACCACCGCTGCCCCCGCCTCGCTGGCCCTTCGTGCTTCCGCGGCAATTTCATCAGGGGTAATCGGTAAATCCGGCGACATGCTGGGGGTATGAATCGCTCCGGTAAGGGCGGCAGTTACGATATATTTACTCATTTTTTTCTCCTCTCTGCGCTGATGGTATTTTGCTGATTTCTAGTGATCCCCCATGATCGCCACCGGCCTTGCCCAGCCTGCGCTGGCACCTTTAATTTTAATCGGAAAGCAGCATACCGTAAATCCGTGCGGTTTCCCAATGGCCGACAGGTTGGCCATTTTCTCCATATGACAGTACCCGATGTCTATACCGGCAAAATGGGCTTCCCAGATGACTTTGGGGTCACCCTTTTCCTGGAATTCTTTGGCCTGGAAAGGAAGCGGGCGATCCCAGCTCCAGGCATCGATGCCGACCACTTTTACACCCTTTTCGGTTAAAAACAGGGTGCTTTCCCGATCCATCCCGGCCCCCTTGACCAGATACTGCTCGGTGCCCCAGGCTTGATCGGCACCGGTTTGAATCAGGACAATATCCAGGGGCTTGATCTTGTATTGGATTCGCTGCAGCTCTTTTTGGACATCGTCTACCGCAATTCGCTCCCCGTCGGCCTTATGCCTGAAATCAAGAACCACGCCATCGCTAAAGCACCAGTCAAGGGGAATTTCATCAATAGTTAAAGCGCGTTGGCCTTTGTCCATGGTGGGATGGTAGTGATAGGGGGCATCCAGGTGGGTTCCGGAATGGGTTGTCAGTGTAAGAAATTCCACGGCCCAGCCAAGACTTCCGGGAAGCTGCTCCTTTTTTAGCCCCGGAAAAAAATCCTTCATCTGTTCGGCACCCATTTCATGACTAATGTAATCAATTTTGGGAATCATCATGGGTGGATCGCTGGGCAGGTCGGATTCGATACTGATGCTTAAATCAATGATTCGTCTACGTCCCAAGGCTACTCCTTCCGGTTTGAATTAATGACGCGTTATTTTCGCAAGATATTTCAACATAAGGCTTTTCTGTAACACGAGAAGTTGCATATTGGCAGGATCCGTTGAAAAATATGCCCGGTGATCCTATGGCAGGCATTGCAGCCTGATTTCCCGGACAGGCAATTCCGGTATGGGTTCATTCATGTATCGGCACCAATTTTTTGTCAATATTTTTTTCCAGGGCCGACAGCTTAAAATCAAAGCGGCCGGACAAATTTGATTTAAATCAAAGATTACGGCCGCCGGTTCTATTATAGTCAGCCCCATGATTTCCCGAGGTGATCAGATGGGCAGAGCCGTAACCTTTATCGATAAACTGAGCCAACCCGACATCCAGCTGTATCGCAAACTTGTTCAATACCTGTTTTTCGCAACAGTTGTTCTGATCGGTATAAAATTTACCATGTTTGTCAACCAGCTGGAAAACGGCATGGTGCCGACAGTCACCCGCCCTCCCGGCATTGAAGCCTTTCTGCCCATCAGTTCCCTGATCAGCCTCAAGTACTGGCTGGTCACCGGAATTTTCAACCAGATCCATCCTTCAGGGTTGATCATATTTCTAATGGCTCTGGTAACGGCCGTGCTTTTAAAACGGGGGTTCTGCAGCTGGGTATGCCCGTTTGGATTGCTGACCGAGCATCTCAACCGGCTGCATAGAGTGCTTTTCCGCAAGAATGTCAAAGTGCCCCCATGGCTTGATTACCCCCTGCGCAGTTTAAAATACCTGCTGCTTGCCTTTTTCCTGTGGGCCATCGTGCTGAAAATGAACGCCGCGGACCTGGATTATTTTATCTACAGCCCCTATAACATGGTGGCGGATATTAAAATGCTGCATTTTTTTACTAACATCACGCCCTTTGCCTTCTGGGTGCTGATAGCCCTGGTGATGCTGTCCATATTGGTTCGCAACTTCTGGTGCCGCTATCTTTGCCCCTACGGCGCCCTGTTAGGCATCCTCAGTTTTTTGAGCATTTTAAAAGTTCACCGCAACGTGGAGACCTGCACCAACTGTCAAAAATGCACCCGCGCCTGCCCGGTGGACATCAGGGTGCATAAAACCACAAGCGTAATTTCCGATGAGTGCCATGCCTGTCTGAAATGCGTGGCCGTGTGTCCTGAAAAGGATACCCTTTATATTTCGGCATCACGGCGTAAAGGAATGATTCAACCCCTGGCCTATGCCGTGATGATCTGTATGCTTTTTGCGGGCGGGTCACTTATCGGCCGGGTGGCCGGGTACTGGCAAACCGGCATCTCAAATAATGAATTTTTATTCCATGTCAGAAATCTGAATATGCCCTTCTACCAGCACAACCGCGGCCAGGTGCCGAACTATAACAAAGATGCCTGGCTGCAAATGATGAACAGGATAAGAGAGACTCCCAGGCTGAAGACCACGGTACGGGAAGAGGCTAAGTCCCTGAATAATAAGAATTAGCACAAATACCCCCGCCTAATTGAGATTCACCTTGCTGCAGGTCCGATAAACCACTTATACCGCAAATCCGAATTTCGAAATATCATTGCAACGCTTTGTAAATAAAATTGTAAACTTTTCTGTAAACCTTTTTCGAGGCGGGTGCGTCTAATACAGCAGAATCCGATTTGAGTGCCTTATAGCGGTTGTCAAAAAAACGCACCGGTATCTGAGCGTTTTTTTCTACAACCCCTTTTGCCAGCTTTCCGTATTTCGGAACTAATTTTTGAAAAGCGATATAACCAGTTCAAATGAGGAGAAAAAAATGAAAAAGGCTATCTTGGCGATTTTTATCGCAATAGCGCTGCTGATCGCCAGCCCCTTTCCCGGATACGCAGGAAAAGCGCGTGTCAATATCAACGCTCGCTTTACGTCAGGACATTCAAGATATCAAGCCGGGTGGGGGCATCACGGGGGGTGGCGGCATCCCAGCAGAGGACCACGGTTTTATTGGTACGGCTCATGGGTGGTGGGACCCGGACCATGGTACCCTTATGGCTATTATGCCGCTCCGCCGGTGGTTATCCAGCAGCAGCCTCCGGTGTATGTCCAGCCGGAGCAACAGGAAGAAAACTACTGGTACTACTGTCAGAATCCGCAAGGTTACTACCCGTATATCAGAAGCTGTCAGGACGGATGGATGAAAGTCGTTCCGGATGTGACTCCGCCCAACCCGTAGAGGAGGACATTGCCTGATGAATAGGAAACGATGGCTCGGGCTATTTGCAGCTGCAACAATTCTGATCGGCTGTGCAACGATGCCGGCAGGCCCAGGCGTCATGGTGCTGCCGGCTCCAGGCGCGCCCTTTGCTGCATTCCAGTCTGATGACTATGCCTGCAAAGAATGGGCACTGAAGCAAATTCAAGTGTCACCAGATGAAACCATCAATCGCAATCTTGCCGGCGGAGCGGCGATTGGTACCTTGATGGGGGCAGGCCTGGGTGCGGCAATTGGCGCAGCCTCCGGCAACGCAGCCACCGGTGCTGCTATTGGCGCCGCCAGTGGTCTTATAGGCGGCACCGCCGTGGCGTCCGGTTCGGCCCACGCGGCCGGGTGGGAGGCCCAGAGGCGCTATGACATAGCCTATCAGCAATGCATGTATGCCAGGGGGCACCAGATCCCCGGTCTGCAGAGGATCTCAAAACGAGCTCATTGGGTACCGCCGCCACCACCGGGCTACACCAAGGGTCCATCCACACCACATAAATGAGGGGACATCCTAGGTTGAATTGTTTGCCGCCTTACGAAAATTATTAAGTTATTCAACTTGGGAATCAACGCCCCCTCATTGGCTGCTAATCAACCAACTTCCCATACTCTCCCTGCCAGACGCACTGGACACAGTGGGTCTGGGTCTCATCGGTTATTTCCGGCACTTCGTCTTGATTTACTTCAGCACTGAAGTGAGCCTTGCCGTCTTTGCATTTAAACTGGTAGTACTTGTAGGGATTGTCCGGATTCTTGACGTAAAAATATTCGCAGCCGCAAACAGGACATTTCATTGCCCGCACCTCCAGGAAAGTAGTTAAATAGAAAAATAGATAATTAGTGGAAGAGTTGAACGGCTGAAAGCATAATTGGTGAACCTATAATCATAAATTAATATTAGTATTATTTCATTTTCAAATGAGTTGCAGAAGTCTGCCCCTCAAACTTTTTGACTGTTTGACTATTTCTCTATTTAACTAAACCCAGATTATCCAGCAACGCCCATTCCAAAAACTGGGCGTAAACTTCCCAGCAGCTTTCCCCGTAACCGCCGGCCATTAAATAGGCCCGGGGGATATTCCGCTCCTTCAGGAAGTTGTAAACCAGAAGATCCCGCTCTTTTAATTGGGCCAATGATAATTTCAAATCGGCGGTGGAGGGCAATTCATCCCTGAAAAAGGGATCCGCTCCGGAAACAACCAGCGCCAGGTCCGGCTGAGGCCAATGATCAAGCTGATTGAGGCCCTCCTGCAATCTGGAAATATACATGTGATCTTCCCCTTTGGCCATGGGGATATCGATGTCGCTGGGGGTAAAGGATGGATTGAAATTTCCGTGAGGGTCGTATTCATCGCCATCCAGGGGCCAGCCGTTAGCCATATGAATGCTGAGGGTTGTAATGCTAGCGTCACCTTTGGTGAGGGCAGCGGTTCCGTCCCCTTTATGGGCATCAACATCGATCACCCAGGCGGTATGGATGAGTCCTTCAGCCTGCAGTTTGCGGATAGCAATCACAATGTCGTTGACCATACAGAAGCCGGCGCCGTAAGCGTGTTGCGCATGATGCATGCCGCCGCTGAAGGCGAAACAAAATCCCTTGGTCAGGGCTACCCGGCAGCTTTGAACGCTACCGGCGACGATGGTACGTACCCGGTTGAAAAGCTGCGTCAACGGCAGGGTGGCTCTATCCGGGTTGTAGCGATAGTAGTTGCCCGCTTCGTCAACCAATTCGAATGTTTTGATAATCTCATTCTCCAACCCGGCGGAAAACAATTTTTCAATATAGTCTCCGGAATGGACCCGCAGCAGATCATCCCGGCTGATCTTTTCCTCGATTTTACTGATATGCCATCGATCGATTTTAGATCCCAAAATTTCGTGTGATTTTAAAAACTCAAACGTCTTTAAGGCCCGGCTGTAAAGCACCGGAATTTCGATGCCGAAGTCAATCAAGCTTTCTTTCTGGCTGTCGTCGAATAATATCATAAGCACACCCTGATTGATTTTTGATACTTGACAAATATTAATACGCTTTATCAAGAGGACAAGCCCGATGGATGCACTTTTTTTGAAAGGGCCCCAGCTAGATACGCTTTGACAAAATTTTATCTTTTATTTATATAGAAGTGGTTTCAAAGCTACTGGACAGAGAGGATGCTTATGCCCGACAGACAGACACCCCCGACCCCGCTGAAGGCCCATCCGGAAAAAAAGCCAACCCCGTCGGATACTGCCATTGAAGCAGCCGCCAGACGATTAACCCATCGGCAGATCATTAAAGACGCCTCTGAATATGTCAAAAAACACATCAGCCGCCAGCCGCCGGTACAGCGGTTTTTCAGTTTCATGCCCACCATGCTGACACGGGTATCCCCGTTTCATTTCAAAGGCCGGATAAAATCGAGGGAATGGCCCCTGGTTCGCCTGGATTCAGGTGATGCCAATTCCTGGGGCCGCATGCAGGTGGTAGGAGAACTACTGGTCATCTTCGACGAAACCATCCTGTTCGGACTTCTGGCCCTGATGACCAAATATCAAAGCGACGCCTTTGAAACCACCCAGAAAGAATTGAGCCAACTTGCCGATATTGATCCAAATCCCAACTCTTTCAGCGCCATCTGGAATAGCCTCCAGCGCCTGGCCGGAACCCGGATCGATCTGGAGCTGTTCAGCGGCAAAGGAAGAAAACGAAAAGGCTTGAAAGAAATGACCGGCTCGATTCTGAGCTTTGCAGATATCGATAAAGAAGCCGGCAGCATCCGGGTCCTCATCAATCCCTACTTCCTGGAGTTGTATGCCGCCAGCTTTGTCACCAACATTGACCTCAAATTCAGATCCCGTCTCAAATCCGATGTCAGCAAAGCATTTTACCGCTTTTACCAGGGCCAGTATGAAAGCGAGTCCGACATCGACATCCTGCGCCTGGCCCGGGCGGTGAACCTGGAGATGGATCAGGACCTGCGGCGCCTGAAGGAAAAAGTTCGTACTGGCTTAAAAGAGCTTGAGCAAAAGGGATACCTGGAACAATACCAGATCACGAAGGATAACCGGGTGATAATTTCAAAATCCAAAGACTCGGCCGCTCATTTTCAAAGCCAGATCCTTGATACCGACGAGATGTCTTTTCTGTCTGAGTAGCCCCGGGAACTTTCTATAGGGGTTGTCAAAAAGACGGTCCTTTATTTGAACGTTTTTTTCTACAACCCCTTATACCGGCCTGGAATCAAATAGCCGATCCTCCCAGTTCATATATCCCCGGATCGCCTTTACCGCAATATTTCGCAGAGGTTCGGGTGGCCAGGGAATCGTCCGGCGATTGACGAAAAACACATCGGTTAAATCGGTTTTTCTCTCCAGAATCAGGTCGGCAACGGTACGACCGTTTAGCTGGGTCATGCTGACACCATGGCCGACGGTCCCGAGGCTGTATACTACATTCTTATCGCCCGCAAAGCCAATGGCCGGCGCCATGTCCAGGGGCACTGAAACCGGACCGCCCCATTCATGGGTGAATTGAATCTCTTTTAATACGGGAAATATCTCGCGAACGTCATCCTTTAACCCCTCAAATGTGACCGGATTCAAATCCTTCTCCATGTCTTCCCCATAACTCAAAGAAACGTCACGACCACCCATTACCAGTCTGTTGTCAGCGGTCAGGCGATAATAATGAACCAAGTTGCGGGCATCTTCGATGCCCTGTCGATTCTGCCAACCGATTTCTTCAAAGTGTTTCTCGGCCAGGGGCTCTGTCATCACGATGTGGGTCCAGACCGGAACCTGCTTGCGTCTCAGCTCTTTGAAAAAGTGGGACCAGGCGTTGGTGGCCATGACGACTTTATCCGCCCGAACGTGGCCGTTGGGGGTATCAAGTCGCACTTTTCCATTCTCGCGGACAATTTCCGCCACCGGGCTGTTTTCATAAACCTCGACTCCCATCGGCCGAATAGCATCCGCCCACCCCCAGGAAAGTTTCGCCGGGTTGAGAATTCCGCAGCGCGGTTCCCACCAGGCTCCCAGATACATTGGACTTTGCACCTGTTCCCGGGTCTGAGCCTCATCGAGCCATTCGATGCCTTCCAGGCCAAGTTTGCAGGCCAGCTCAATCTCGTGCAGAATGCGCTTTTTGTATTTTTCCGATGTCGCCACCCGCAAAAAACCGGGATGCTCGTAATCACAGTCAATCCCCAGTTCGGCCACCAGGTCGCGCAGGTAGTCCACCGCCCGTTCCATATAGTGGTGGGCTTCCCGGGCTTTCTGCTTGCCGAAACGCAGAGCCGTGATGGACAGCGTCAGGCCGAACAGGGTCATATTGAATCCGCCGTTACGGCCACTGGCACCAAAGCCGATGACCTCGCTTTCCAAAAGGGCCACCTTCAAGTTCGGCTCGGCCTTTTTGATGTGATAGGCTGAAGACAGGCCGGTAAAACCGCCGCCCACAATGGCCACGTCCACATCGATGTCACCCTGCAGCGGTGCCCCGGGGGTGTAGTTCCGGGTAGTCATCCAGTAGCTTTTTTCTTTGAAATTTTCCCGATTCATAGGGCAAATCCTTTTTGATCCCGCCAACTATAGCGGTCAACACTCAACAACCTAACAGCCTGAAGGTTGCATTGGGCTAAGATTTCCATTCAGGCGCCCTTTTTTCCAGAAGGGCGCTGACCCCTTCGATGCACTGACCGCTGAGCACGTTTTCTGATGCCCTTTCCCTTTCAAATTCAAGGGCCTCATCTTCTTTCATGGTAACTGTGGAATCACAAATTTCTTTGACAACCTGAAGGGCCTTGGGGCCGTTTGCCGTTATGCGCCTCACATATTCGATTAGATGGGCTTTAAAATTTTCCTTTGGAAAAACATGGCTCACCAACCCCAGCTCTTTAGCTTCGCCAGGCAGAATTTTGCGTGCCGTGAAAATCAATTCTTTGGCCCTTGCCGGACCGATTAATTTGGCAAGCCGCACGGTTCCGCCGAAATCCGGGATCAAGCCCAGCCGCGCTTCCGACAGGCAAATGACAGCACCCTCTTTGGCAACTCTGATATCACAGGCAGCTGCGAGCTCCACCGCACCACCGTAGCACAGGCCGTTAATAGCAGCAATGGTTGGACACGGAAGATGGGCGAGCTTCGAAACCACGCCCTGCATTTTCTCAAAACCCTTGACCAGTTTATCTTTGTCCCGATTTTGCAAAGCAGCAAACATGTCCGCTATAAAGGGGTCGGTCGGCGTTACGTCCACGCCGGCCGAAAAGATGTCATCGGGGCGCCCGGTGATGACCAGGGCCCGGATCTGGCCAGTATCAATTAATTGGTCACAATACCTGTCCAATAACTGCCAGCACTCGTGATTTAGCGCATTTTTCTTTTCCGGGCGGTTGATTTCGATGAACGCTATTTCGCCCTCTTCTCGATAGATTAAAGGATCGTTGGTTTGCGACATATTTCACCATTTATATGATCTTATTTTATCAATTAACCAATAACCAGTAACAAATAACTTCCAATTGAGTGTTACCCAATCGAGTTACTGTTTGGTGGCCTTTATAAATTCAAACATGCCTTTGCCGATGGGCATCCGCCGAATGTTTTTGAATCCGGCGGCCGACAGGATTTCATCCTGCTGTGCATTGGTGAGATGGACGCTGCCGGCGCAGATTTCGTAGAATTGATCCAGAACACCGTAGCTATACATGGGATTCCTGAAATCTTCCAATTGGCTTGGATAGGGAAAATCCAACACGAGCAGATAGCCATCTTGCTTTAAAGCACGATAGGCATTTTCTAGAGTTTTTTTCCTTATCGCCGGTGGGATCTCGTGCAGGGTCACCACCATGCTGACCATATCAAATTCATCATCATAGGGAAGTTTTTCGCCCCCAACGTGCTCCACCGATACACGGCCCTTCAACTCCAGTTCAGAGATTGACGACCGGGCCGATTTAATACCGTTGGCATCCGGGCCGATTCCGACAAAAGTGCTGTTGCCAAATGCCTGGGCCAGCTGAATGACAAGGCTGCCGTTACCGCAGCCGATGTCCAGAAACCGGATCCCCTTTTCAAGCAATTGCTTCAAGGGCTGGTTTTTCGGGAAAATCATGAAAAGAAACGCCAGGGCAATATTCTTTGTCGATTCATAAACCATTTCTGAGAAATCAGGACTGTCATAGGTCGGGAGAGGATTTCCCGTTCGAAAGGCCCCGGTCGATCTCGTAAAGCCTTCGCCAATAATGTCTACATCCATGGCAATGTTGGCCAGGTAGTTTCTAAAATGGTTTTTATCCCCCAGAATCTCGTCCAAATAGGGTTGAATCATGTAGCGGCCCTTATCATCGCCATCGAGGATTTCAAAATGGTAGGCAGTCTGGCACCAGATCTTCAGATAGGGTTCATGGATCCCCAGCTTGGAAGCCAGAACCGGAACTGTAAGGCCATCCTTTTTTTCGTTGAGAGCTTCAAAAATTCCGAGCCTGGCACCAAGGTTAATCAAATGGGTGGCCATAAATCCCTTTTCGAAATTGCGAATTTTCGCCATTTGAGTTTTTGCGCTAAGTTCTGCCATGATTTCCCTCTTATGTAATTTCATTTTTCACAAAAATAGAATAAAATTACCGTTCATAAAAGGCGGTTCCGTTTATAAAAATTCCGAAATTAACTCGTGGTACGATAGGATCCTAATGGTGCAACAATCGGATGCACTTTGGGGAGAATACATAAAAGCCCAATAGAATGCAGCGCGCTATCAGGGCTGTAATTTGCAGGCTTTGAAGTTCATTCCCACCTCCGACGATGAGTTTAATGAACAATGAAATGCTGGCGCTATTTGGACATTTTGATCCTATTTCTAATCGTTCACAATTTATCTGTCAAGCAAAGCGATAAAAATTTATTTAACCCATCTTACAAACCCGTCAAGCGATCCGCGCTTTCTTTCAAAACAATTTACCGGCGCGTCAGGATCCGGCCATCCAAGGGCTGCCCCCATAACAAACAACTTGTTTTCCGGAACAGAAAACAGCTCCCGTGCAATTCCCGGATAGCTGACCATGGCAGTCAGGATGCAGGTTCCCAGACCTCTGGCATGGGCCAGCAGACAGAATGTCTGCAAAAAAATACCCGCATCGAGCATGGCATATTCCAGGGCGAGTTCTTTGTCCACCGCCAATAGAATGGCGGCCGGTGCGTCGAAAAAGCCAAACATGTTTAAAAAGTGCTGCAGCTTGGCTTCTTTGTCCTCCCGGGCAATGGAGAGGGCGCCCATGACACTTTTGCCCAGTTCTTTGTAGCGGTTCATATAGGCGTCCGGCCACACCTGGGGCATGGGAACATCCGTTGCAGCCTCTTTGCCCGCCAGCAGGGCCTCCTGACTTTTTTTCCTAAATTCCTCCAGTTTCTGCCCGGTGACCACCACAATTTCCCAGGACTGGGTGTTGCCCCAGGAAGGCGCCCAGAGAGAATCGGCGATGAGCTCCTGAATGAGATCTTCATTTACAGGTTTGGATAAAAATTGACGGATGCTGCGGCGGTTGCGGATGGCTTCTTGCATTTCCATGAGTTCTCCTCTTTTTCAACGACTTTTGATGGGAAAGGGACCGGTTCAGTAGTTTGATACCGGCATTGATAAACAAAATCAAGCCTGAAATCCCCTCAACCGCCAACCCCTTATACCAGCCCTGCGTTTTTCGAAACTTATTTTTGAAATGCGGTATTAGGGGTTGCTAAAAAACATTCCCTTTCTGGAAGGTTTTTTTCTACAACCCCTTATACCAGCCTTACGGTTTTCGAAACTTATTTTGAAATGCGGTATAAAAGTCTTGATTTTCAAAAATAAATTGGACTATTTTGATAAATTTTAACCATGAAGCTTATTTTTGAAAAAGGGATTGGGGCAGGTAATAAAGTCAGTAATTTTGAGGAATATAGATGCTGAAAACCAGTGTTGCCATTTCAGCCACTTCTGATGAGGCGGCCCGGATCGAAGGGGCCCTGAAGCTCGGTATTAAGCCAGATGAAGTAGCGGTCGAACCCATCGATAAAGACACCTATAATGTTTCGATGGTGAACGCGCCCGGTCAATTCGATATCGTCCTTTTAGAACGTAAAATGGTTGCGACCCTCCAAATAATAACGCCGCCTCTGGGTAATGGAAAACCGGTAGCAGTTCAGGATATTGAAAAAGCACTTGCCGATTTGAAAATTGTTTACGGAATAAAGAAGGAGGTCATTGAGAACATTGTCTCCGAAGTTGCGGAAACTGGAAGCCCCCGGGAAAATATACAGATTGCAACCGGCGAGGCGGCCAGAGACGGCATCGACGCCCGAATTGAGTACAAGTTTCGTCTCAATGGGGAAGATCCCGAAACCATCGATATATCTCGTAAGGGAGGCAGTCTGGATGCCGCCGCCGTATGCAAGGAAATGGTTTCCGCAGGCGATGTGCTAGCAATCAAAATCCCGCCGCAAAAGCCTGTTAACGGCTGTACGGTAACCGGCGAGACCCTTTTGGGCGCCGAACCCAAGGACAAGACGGTAACCGCCGGAACAAACGTTACCCTTCTCAAGGACAATCTTACCTATGTCGTGGCCGAGGGTGTAGAAGCGGACTATGCGGATTATGTGGATGGTTGTTTGTCTGTCGAAGATCCGGTGCGGGTTTCGGAGAACAAATTGAGAGCCTATCTGTCCGTCCATCCGCCTTCGGAATCGGGTAGGATGCTCTGCATGGAAATCGTTGAAAAATCCCTCGCTGATCGCGGAATCGTCCATGCATTAGATCCCAGCGCGGTCGAGGGGGCGCTGGTGAAGGCCAGGGTAGGAAAAATGCCGGTTTACAACGCCGTTATCGCCAAAGGCATGGCGCATGTACGGGGAGATGACGCCCGGATCGAATTCAAATTTCAAACAGAGAAAAAGGCCGGAACGATTGACCAGCAATCAGGCGCCATTAATTTTAAAGAACGCCAAACCCTGCAGCTCGCCAAAGCCGGAGGCGTACTGGCAGTTAAAGTCCCGCTGACCCCGGGAAAAGAAGGGATTGATGTGTACGGCCATATCATCCCCGCTGAATCCGGAAGCGATAAAATCCTCACAAGGGCCAATAACGTGGAGGTCTCTGGCGATGGTCTTGTCTTCACTTCATCAATCGATGGGGTGGTCATGCTAACCCAAAATAACAAATTGGAGGTTTTCAAAAAGTTTGATGTGCCGGGTGATGTCGACTATTCGACGGGCAACCTGTCCATGGACGGGGTGCTGGATATCAAAGGCTGGATTCGGTCGGGATTCAAAGTAAATGCCACGGGAGAAATTCATGTGGGCGAAGGTGTTGAAGATGCAAAGGTTGAATCTGGTGCCAATATCTACATAAAAGGCGGCATCATCGGTACAGGAGAAGGCAATGTCCGTGCAAGTGGAAATCTCACGGTTCGGTTCCTTGAAAATGCCGTGGTCAATGTAGATGGCGACATATTTGTTCAAGATGATATCGTCCGAAGTCAGGTATCGGCAAATGGCAGTATTATCGCAACGGGAACAAAGGGTCGTATACGGGGCGGTTCCGCCTTTGCAGGCAAAGGTATCGAAATGTACGAAATTGGATCCCCCGCCGGAGTCATAACCAACGTGACTGTCGGCGTTGCCTCGAAGCTCCGGGAACGTATAGTCAAAATCTCAAAAAAGCTGGGTGAGTGCAGGGAGAACGGGGCAAAAATGGATATGGCCCTGACGAAATATGACAATTTGGATAAAGGCAAAAAGCTTCCCAAAGAATTTGAACGCAAAATAAAAATTCTTGCCAAACAGAGACAAGATCTAATAATCGAGGAAGCTAGGATCCAGAAAGAAAAGGAAGCACTGGCGCAAGAACTGTCTCTTGCTAAGAGTGAACTTCTGGCAGTCAAGGTGAAAGAAGCTGTTTATTCAGGAACGACAGTGGTCGTTAGCGGATATGCCTTTAAAGTCAAGGACGATATAAAGGGGACCGTTACATTTATCTTTGACGAGGAAGAACAGGCTATCAAACTGATAAGGTAACCATTATTATAATAGCAGTGTCTGACACTGGAGTTGGCTTTCCTCCTGACAAGTTGGAGAACCTAATAATCACTCAGCCATTGTTCAATATTTCCAGAATGCGATCACAATAGCCCTGACTTTGCTCATCGGCGGAAAATACCTCAATCTCAGACGGAGATGATGCCCCCAGACCCAGTTCGACAGCCCGGGCAATCTGTTCCTGATCGAAAATCTTCGTCTTCATGATCTGATCGTTGCTCCCCAGTGAT
>Ga0075308_1000101_pt1 | contig 29314 bp, 19 predicted proteins | sample Joice_ThreeSqA_D_3_FD_120062 | JGI IMG/M metagenome (GOLD analysis project Ga0075308, IMG submission 120062) | Natural and restored wetland microbial communities from the San Francisco Bay, California, USA, that impact long-term carbon... | ecosystem: Environmental > Terrestrial > Soil >... | reverse complement strand
CACATTATCGGATTTCTCTATAGATCCCACCCGGCCAAGCAGATCAAAACAGAAAGAATGAAAGGTTTTTATTTCAATATAGAGCGCTGCATTCCCTATGAGGTCCATCAGCCTTTTTTTAAATTCAGTGGCTGCCGCCCTGGAAAATGTGAGCATGATTAACTGTTCATATTTAATCTCTTCCAGCTGAACAATGGAGGCCAGTTTATGTACCAGTAACTTTGTTTTGCCACTGCCGGGACCGGCTGCCACCGCTATATATTGGGATTCCCTGTCATTTATAATTTCCAGCTGAGCGGGCGAAAGTGTTCCAAACAGTTGCTTCATCTTTGCCGGGATGATACTTTTCTTTATTTCATCCCTTCTGGTACCCGGAAAATATTTATGCAAAAAGGAGCTGTAGTTCAATTGAAAATAGTCATCCACGAAGGTTAGCGCAGATTTATAGTCAGTCAGCATCTTTTTGGCGTACTCTCCAACGATATGTATCTGCTGGACTTTGTGATCGTAATGTGTTTTAAGAGCTTCATAATCCTCTTGTTTATATTGCCTTCTGGGATTCAGTTCCTTTCGTAGAATATTTAACCGGTTATAGACCACAAGAAATCCTCCCTCGATGGTCAGCGCATCAATGCGCGAAAGGAAAAACAGGGTGTCTTCCACATCATAGATGCTTGCCTTGTAATTGAACAACCCTTCCTTTTGCTCATAGGCTTCCATAAGTTCGTGGACCGAGAACTGGAAGACAGTTGATTTATTCTCCTCCTTAGGATCAGTGATGGTCTCACCTGATTTCTCAAAGAGGTATTGAATATAAAACCCTGCAAGGGCATGTCTTTTCTCGATTTTCTCCTTCAGTTCCTCTTTGCTTTTTAGAAAACGTATGAAGAAATGGTCTTTAGATTCCTTCGTTTTCTTCTTCCCGATCCATTTTTTAATGGACCAGAAATTCAGGATGGTAATGATGCGTAAAGGTGTGGAATTCTCTCCATCTTCATGTGCTGCATCATTAAGCTCTTTTACATTCAGGATTTTCGTCTTCTCCGGAATGGCATCGAAGAGAAACAGTTCAAGCTTTGCAAACTCTTTGAATCGTTTAACGGCATTGGCCTGTTTGTGACCCGGGTGCATGGATACGGACAGGTCTTTCGTATCGGCCAGGATTTTTTCATCGCGCATGATGTAAATGCATCGGATCACATCTTTTTGTGGAATCCCAAGATGATCCGCGATATAATCAACCCTCGACTCCGGAATTTCTTCAGATGTTTTCGCCCTGCTTTTTGATGCGATCAGTTTTTTGATTATCCGGATGGATTGTATTTTCTGCTTTTCATCAAACCGGGCAGAGTTATTAATTTTTGTGATGGCTTCCTCTGCGTTTTTGGTCAGTATACTGGTGGCAAATATCCTGGGTGAATTGTGTATCCGTTTCAGGTAGCCCGCCTCTTCGAGGGCTGCAATGGAAGTGGTAACCCTCGTTTCAAGATCATCTACCTGTTCATTCCATCCTGCTTTGCGTGCGATCTCCAGGGCCGAATTGGACATGGTCTCCCTGAACCGGGTAAGTTCCTTTATGGCTTTCCATACCTCCTGGATCTGGTGAATGTCGATTTTGGTCTGGTTTAGCAGAATGAAGTGTTTCCCCAGGTCATCTTCATTATACAGGATATAGCATTCTGCCGATATAGTCTCCTTCCTTCCGGCTCTTCCGGCCTCCTGCACATAGTTTTCAAGCGAATCTGAAATATCAAAGTGGACGACCCTTTCTACATTATCTTTATCCACTCCCATTCCAAATGCTGAAGTGGCCACCATGATGTCAGTCTCTCCGCTCATAAAAGCATTCTGGTTCTCCGTTTTGAGTTTAGGGTCCATCCTGCCATGAAAGGGTTTTGCCGCATACCCGTCCTGGGTGAGCTTCTCCGCAACTCTTTGCGCTTTTATAGTCCTGGAGACATACACAATCGTAGGACAGGGCTTTGAATCTATCAAATCGCGCAATCGGTCGTATTTTTCATTCTCATTTGCACAGTTGAGGACATTGTAGTGCAGGTTTTTTCGGGTTGTATTGGTTTTAAACAACTTCAGATCTATTTGAAGTTTATCCTGGAAATACTGTTTGATATCTTCAATAACCTGTGGTTTTGCAGTGGCTGTAAAGCAAGAGACGGGAATGGGGAAGGGAAGCTTTTTCTTCTGTTGAAGATTATTAATGAAATCACCTATATACAGGTAATCCACCCTGAAATCGTGGCCCCAGGAAGAAAAACAGTGCGCCTCGTCAATGACGAACCGGGCTATTTTCCGTCCAAGAAGGAGGCTCTCAATGGTTTTAGAACGCAGCAATTCCGGAGAAATATAGAGAATGGAAGCTATGCCCTCTCGGACTCGCTCAACCGATTTACCTCGTTCGATGGGATCCAACAGTCCATTGATCGTTACGGCATCCGTAATCCCCTTTCTCTCCAGATTATCAACCTGATCCTTCATTAACGATTGAAGCGGCGATATGATGACGGTAAGGGCATGCGAATTTCTACCCGCCATAAGTGCTGGAATTTGAAAGGCAAGTGATTTTCCACCCCCGGTTGGAAATATGGTCAGTATGGATTCATTGTGCAGTGCAGCGTTCACCGCATCCTCCTGCAAGGGAATGCCATCAAAGTCACGGTAAGAATCGAAGCCAAAATAATCTTTCAACCCTTTTTTTGCATCGAATGATTGATTGCAGTATGCACAACCATTCAGACAGGGTTCGGATCTTAGCTGAAATAGAATACGCTCCACATTGGGATAGTGATGCAATACCCATGGAGGAGTTATGGATTCCTGTTTATCGCATGAAATCAATGCCAACGAATAAGCAAATGCAACCGGATCGCCAATTATGTATTTGTTGAGGTCTCGGTTTGAACAAATCAATTGATTAAAATAGGAGGAGATGATTTCCTGAAGGTTTTGGGTTTCATTGAGGTTTCCTGCAAAACCGAAAAAGTGTTTGAAGTATTCTGAATCCTTTAGCAGGTTATAATAGATACTCTTTAACTCCTTATCGAGTCCCTGAAATTCGTTCATTTCATCGTAGAACAAATCTCTTGCTTTTGTAGCATCGATATATGGATTGTTTAAATTCTCAGGATCCAGCTTATCATCCTTTACAAGCCTGTGATAGGGTTGTTCGGGATAGAGCAGGGGGGATAAGAAAAGCGTATCGATGAATTTATACTTGCTGGTAAAATCTGTGCCAATCCATTGATCGAGGTATTTCTTATCATGATCAATGATATTATGGCCACACAGGTATTCAGCAGGTTGAATAAATTCTTTGAATTCATTGAGTGATGGGGAATGGAATTTATTCCCATCATTGCTTACACCCCCAATATCAAGTATCTTTTTTGAATTAGGATCAACTTCTGTATCAATGAAAGCAATTGAGGGCATCGCTATTAGTTGACTTCGAGTGGCTGTAACTAAGATAAGAATAATATGAGATATGTTAGCGAGGTTGTTTCCGAGGAATCCAATTCTTCTGGGCACAGGTCGCTGGAAGGCTACAAAGAGGGTAATATTGCTAGTAATCTATTCCGAAAGTTGGGAGGGGATTTTCTTTTAACATTGAAATACGCTTGTTACAACTATCTTCTGTAAATCCTAACCATTTGTTTTTTAATCCCTTCTCAAGACTAGAAATAACATATTTCCCAAAGCCCTTCTTATTAGCAAAATCATCAGCAATATACTCAGCATCCATGTGATTAGGATAATTTGCTTCACCAAAGAGGACATGTGCAATCTCATGTAGCAAAACACCTATAAACTCTTCTGGAGACAATTCACTATAAAAGTCCTGATCAAAGTTTATTAGGTTCAAGACATGATTTTCTTCAATATCCTTTAATACAGCTCTTGACGATGGCGAACAACTTCTTATAAAAACAGTATTCTCCTCTACTAATGCATCAACTTCTTCTTCAGATAATAAAGTATACAGAGTACTAATTTCTGATCGAGTATTAAAAAACTGTTTGAAGCTTTCTTGCTTGAAAAGCTTCCTAAATTTTTCTGCTTTTTGCTCGTTTATTAAATCCATTACCAATCTACATTTTTTTGTTACATGAATTGATTTGCTTTAAGCACTATGGTCTTAGCATTTTCTTTGCTTTTTATGGAGCTATGTTTTCACTTACGTTATTCTCCGTATAGGGTTATTGCATTTTGCTAAAAGTTCATCAAACTATTTAGTAAAGGCAACTATCTCCTGCTGTTCTATCCCCTTAAGTATTTGAATGGTATTCTAAAACTAAGTTATGACTGTAGTCAAGTTCAGATGTATATGAAGGAACTTGAAGGAGCACGTGGACGTGGAGATACTACTTTAATTTAATAAGAAAACCCTTTAATTATTTCAGTTAGCCTCTGCTTCTCATTAGATTCGTTGGTCTTGAATCTATATATCGGGATGTTGTAAGCCTTCGGCCTGGTACATCTTCCACAGGATAGCTGGGTCTGGTATCTTTGACGGAAAAGGTTTTCATGAACAAGAAAGAACAAGAGGAGCGTCAGCGGGATATGTTTTCGCTGATCAGGAAGTTTAAGGATAGCAATATGAGTGCCCGGTCCTTTTACCGCCAGCACGAGGTTCCTGAACACATTTTTTATTATTGGCGGAGAAAGTATAAAGCAGCCCACGATTCTAGTGAGAAGGGATTTCTTCCGGTAGAAATCGGGCCATCGGTTTTACCACCGTCTAATGATACCAGAGGTGATATTCAGATCCATTATCCCAATGGTGTTCAGATCACCCTGGATAAGTCAGTGAGTATATCCAGGATCAAAGCATTGATCAAAGCCATATAGAGGAAGATGTTTTCACTAACCTCCTCTTTCTTTTACTACCTGTATGGTCAACCCACAGATATGAGAAAATCATTTGATGGGCTTAGTGGCATTGTTCAGGGGCAGCTTGAGCGGAGTCCCACCTCGGGCGAGGTATTCATTTTTGTCAATCGCCGCAAAAATAAGGTCAAGTTGTTGCGATGGGAACAAGGTGGATTTATTCTTTACTACAAGCGATTGGAGGCTGGAACTTTTGAGCTTCCGGCATTCACAGAGGATGCTGTTTCCTGCCAGATGAGCTGGCCAATGTTGATGCTGATGATCGAGGGTATTTCCATTGAGAAATCCAAACAACGCAAGCGATATTTTACTAACAATTTCCAGGCTGTTTCTTAATAAAAAGTCCTGTATTTATTAGGGTTACAGCTGATTTGTTTCGATCTTTGATCATGCAAAACGGGCAGGATAATTATAGCGAAAGAGGAGTCTTTATTACCCATGAGGAGTATGAAAGAATCCAACAAATCCTGGCCAGTGATCATGAAAAAGATCTTCGGATATCATATTTGGAGCAAGAACTTGCCCAACTCAAACGAATGATCTTCGGGAGTAAGAGCGAAAGGTTCATTCCGGATGATCCCGGGCAGTTATCGCTGGGCCTGGATATAGAGCAGCAACAAGAATCTGAGCAGCAGGAAACTGAAGATGTTGCATATAAACGCCGCAAAGGCAAGAAGAAAAAGGAGATTCCTGTTCGTCTTCCAATACCCTCCCATATTCGTAGGGAGGAGATCGTGATTGAACCTGCAGAAGATACCACAGGTGCAAAACGAATCGGTGAAGAGGTTACTGAAGTCCTGGAATACATCCAGGGCAAGTTTTATGTAAAAAGAATCATACGTCCCAAGTATGCATTGCCGGATGAAAAAGGCATCGTTATCGGAACCCTGCCTTCATTCCCTATTCCCAGAGGTAATGCTGGTCCGGGATTACTTGCTCACCTTCTGATCAGTAAGTTCCAGGATCATCTCCCGTTCTACCGCCAGGTGCAGATGTTTAAGCGAGCGGATATCACCATTGCAGAGTCAACAATCAGTGGATGGTTTTCAGCGACCTGTCGCTTGTTGGAGCCATTGTATGAAACACTGATAAAGAAAGTCAAACAGAGTGATTACCTGATGGCCGATGAGACACCCATTCCGGTGCTGACCAGGGACAAGCCGGGGGCCACTCATAAAGGATACTATTGGGATTACTACTCTCCCCTGGATAAACTGGTCTGTTTTGATTACCGGAAGGGCCGGGGAAGAGAGGGTCCCCTGAAGTTCCTTGAAGAGTTCCGGGGGGCGCTTCAAACAGATGGGTATGCTGCATATAATGAATTTGAAAAACGGGACGGGGTTACTTTGCTGGCTTGCCTTGCGCATGGAAGGCGTAAATTTGAAAAAAGTAAGGATAATGATCCCAAACGTGCAGGGTATGCATTGAAGAAGATCCAGGAGCTATACGATGTAGAACGTGAAGCTCGCGAACAGGACCTAACCTTTGAGCAAAGAAAAGAACTTCGCCAGAAAGCCTCTGTGCCCATACTCAAAGAACTGGAAACATGGATGAGAGACCAGTTAAACCAGGTGCTCCCTAAAAGTGCAATCGGTGAAGCAATCACTTATTCCCTGAAATTATGGAAGCGGTTGACACGGTATACTGAAGATGGCCGGTGGGAAATCGATAATAACGCAATCGAGAACAGTATCAGAGTAGTGGCCCTGGGTAGAAAAAATTATATGTTCGCCGGATCGCATGAAGCAGCCCAAAACGCTGCGATGATCTATTCCTTTCTGGGAACATGCAAAATCAACAATGTGGAGCCCTACGCCTGGCTCAAGGATGTGCTCACCCGGATACCGGATCACTCCATCCAACAGCTTGAGGAACTCCTCCCGGGTTATCTGCCCGAAGAATCTAAATAGAATCTCATTACCCTTCCCCTCATGAGAAAATCACCAAGGGTCTACCAGGCCGAAGGCTTACCTACATCCAGAAAGATTACTCTTGGCCGGGTGAGTAACAGCTCTTCCAACGAATCCTGGTAAGTATTGTGTACGCTCGGTACATCGATGGAATCAATATCATTAAGGATGTCCTTTAACCGATCGGATGCATGGATCTCATCATCAATTATGGCACACTCTATGGTAAAGTCCGACATTGCACAAAAGCTTGGATTCCAGGTTAGTTATTGATTGCTCATGGCACAATCACTTAAATATAGCATATATCTATATAAAAGGAAATATTGATTTGATGAAGGACAGGGAAACATCAATGGATCGCAATAAATCACTATAAATGGGGATATGTGCTCACTATGAATAGGGATTCACAAAAACGTGAGATCCATATAGGACCGTAATTTCCATTTACAGTTCTCCAATCAAAATTGAGTAGTTGTTTTTCAAACTCATATAAGGTTAGGTTCGAAAGGTCCTGTGTCCTGACTCCGTTCTTCTACTAATTTACAGATTAAGTACATAGATGCATACTTATTCCAGGATATCCATCAGGTAGGAGATCTATCTGATCATTGGAAAGAAGACTATAATGAAAATCACCACATGGATCCCAGGTCTACTCAATCATAACCTTGTGTATGCTGTTTTCTCCCAGCCTGATCAACTTCAGGAAATAAATACCCGGTTCGTACCCCTGCACATCAATCGAATATTCACTCTGGTCCTGCTTCTGCAGGAGAAGTTTTCCGGATAACTCGAATATTTGTATCCCGAAAGACTCCTGGTCAGGCGACTTCACATACAGGATCTCTCTGGCAGGGATGGGATAAATCAAGTAGTTTTCCCTTTCCATATCCTGCTCCACTGATGTGCAATTCCTGGTATCCAGTTCCAGGGTGTAAACCGTATCACTTCCATTCGTAACCAGAACCCTGTCGTTATATGTTCCTGCCGCGCTGTACCATGCGCCCCTGAACAACGTACTATCGCCCTGACAAATGGTTTCCTGGGTAATCACAACAATATCTTCAGGTTTAATGGGCTCCGGGATTCCCTCCTCCAGAAAGCCCACAAACGCCACTGGATTTGATTCCGCAGCAGCCGCCTTTTTAAATGTGACGCCTTCGTTCAGCCCGGCAAAATACAAGCGTCCTTCCTCTGTAACTTCAATCTCCCCGAAGAACTGATTCCCTCTCACTCCGGCCGATTTCATGACCAGGGGCTCTCCCTCATCTGTCAGTTTGGCTATAAACATATTGGGGGAAACACCTCCCGCACCTGAGGCTGGCCGGGCCACCAGGGTATCCTGTCCCAGAATCAGGGTATCTCCATACATTCCCAACAGGTAACCGGTGGTATCGGTAGCAGGTTCATAACAAACTCCAAAATCTCCTCCATCTCCTTTGCTTCCATATGAATTCAGGGCAGTGCAAATACCTCCGGGATCAAACCTGGCCAGGAATATTTCCTCCATGACCGTCCCTTCTTTATGTACTGAAAACTCACCAAAGCCAATATCTCCCACGTGCATCCCTGTCATGAATATGCGTCCCATGTCATCCGCGCTTACATCAAAGGTTTCAGCAAATCCGGATCCGGTAGTGATGGTAGTTCCCCATTGGGCTACCCCGGATCCATCAAACTGAACCAGGAAGGGAGCCTCAATGAGTGTGCTCAGGATCACGCCGTTCCCAAAATCAACCATATCGTTATAGGTTCCTGCTGCCAGCAATTGACCCGATGGACCCAGATCCAGATCTATGAGTCCGAATAAACCCATATCCGGATCGGTTACAGCATGACTGATCCAATCACAGTTTCCGGCCGTATCCATCCGGGCCACAAAGGTAACATTGGCATAGCTATCCCAGGTTCCGCTCACCTCAATGGCATCAATGGTCAGGGTTCCGGAGAAATTCCCTCCAAGGTAGATATGATCCGCGGTATCGATCTCAATGTTGTCACAGTTGACCCCCCGGGTAGTTTCCAGTTCTTTTATCCAGAGCAGCATGCCGGAAGGATTGTATTTTGCCAGGTAGCCACTTCCGGCCACCCTGTCTGTAGTCAGGGTCTGGTCCTCAATATAAATCGTATCCCAAAAGGAGCCGCTGACATATATATTTCCCTCGCTATCCACTGCCAGATCACCTTTCCCCTTGTAATAGGCAGAGGTGAGGAAATTACTCCACAGGTAATCCCCGTTCCGGGAATACTTCACGATTAAGATATCGTCTTCACCGGCTGAAAATGCCTCAGTATCCTCAATTCTCAGTCCTTCCCCAAAATGGCCGAGCAGGTGAAAACTGCTGTCTTTCCCAATTGAAATACTGCTGAAATATGAACTCGCCGTGCCACTGATTTGAGCGGTCCAATCCCAACCCGCTACTTCATATGAATAATATATTCTTTCTACGTTTACAACTACCGTATCCGAGATTATCCTTTCACAACCATTGATAAGAACCAGGTAGTAAGCCCCGGCATCAGCCACGGTCACGCTGTCAACGGTATACTGTTTACCGGCTCCCGGCAGGAGCGTTCCGTTGTGATACATTTCATAATCCAGGTCCTCATAATCATGGTTTACGTAGAATCCCAGATCTAATGTATCCCCTACGGTTAATTGTATTTCCGGTGAAGACTGGTATTCAACAAGCAGATCATCATAGAGCCTTCCTGATTCCAGCAACATGGTTGATTCCACCGACCGGTATCCGTTGGATGCGTCGCAAAGGTATTCGCCATAATCCTCATCTGAGTTAACCGGAATCTTAATTGTGGGGGAGGATCCTTCCTGGAGGACCACTCCGTTCTTTAAGAATGAGTAATTGATGAAAGGCCCCCAGATACCGGAATTAAAATCAATGGTATCCCCGATACAGGCTGTCTCATTCTGTGAATTGAAAGCAACCCCGGGAAGGTGCATTTCCTGGAACTGACGGATCTCTTCTTCCCCCAGGACCCTGTGGAAGATCATCAGTTCGCTCATGGAAAAGGCCAGATCAGTCACGGCCTGACTTCCGATAATAAGAGGGTTATCATTGGTCCGCAAGAGTATATTTCCCACAGAAAGAGGCGTATTGGGACTGCCATCTATATATACATCTATTTCAGAGCCATTGAAGGTAGTCGAGATCAGGTGCCAGACTCCTGGCTGTAATGTGGAATCCGAGATATTTTCGCGGACCCCGCCATCCTCTCCTGTAACAGAAAAAATCAGATGAAGATTAGAATCAATGAACAGGCTATAATTACCAATGGTGTCGATACTTTCGCTTGCTTTCGACATCACTGTTTCCCAATCTTCGGGGATGCTGTCCACCCGAAGGGCAAAGGCAATGGTAAGTTGTTCGGCTATATCCAGATCCGGATCATCGGGAATCTCCAGGTAACTGGAAACTCCGGAAAAAAGAGCTGCCTGAGCGGGCAGGTTGAATAATCCACTGTCCAGTTGTACGGAATAATTGATCGCGGGGCCGGTATTCCCGGTTGAATCGATAAAGTTTCCATGAAAAGGATAATATGCCTTCAACAGGGAGGTATCCACTGCAGGAGATTGATCTGAAGGCAGGATAGTCACATGAATCGAATCCGACAGGATCTTATTGCACAGGGCTGTTGTCTCACAATAGTAATACCCGGTATCGGAGGTGCTAAGCCCGGCTATCTGAAGCAAACTGCAATCCTCACCCACCGGGTAATCGTTATGATACCACTGGTAGGTGGGAGGTATTTTCCATCCTGATACATCTATGTTCAAATCTACCCAGGCATTTCCATAAGCCTGAATATCCTGAGTCAGATCCTGGACTACTAAATTACCTTCTGTAATGGAAAACCCCACATCAAAATACTTGGTTGACTGGTCCTTGCAGTTGAACGCGATGCAGGAATACTCCCCATATTCAGTTTCCGTCAGTATCCGGACCCAACAGATGGAATCAGGACCTTCCTGGATCAACTCTCCGTCTTTCATAAAGGTATAGTCCAGGAAGGGTCCCCTTGCCGAGGAGACAAGCTCAATAGTATCTCCAATACAGGTTCCAATATTCGGTCGCTCTGTATCGGGCCATAATACTGATTGAACACGAATACTCTCCAGTTCCTCAAACTGAATCACACGCTCGTAGAGAAGAATATCGTCCAGTTTCCCTGTTATCCCGCTACCCACTGAATTCCCAAACCACAGGGGATCGTCGTTAGCCTGAATGGCTGTGGGACTGATATCAAACTCTGCACAAGGTTCCGCACCCAGATACAAAACAACCCTGCTGCCATCAAAGGTCACTGTATAGTCTACCCAGCTTTTGGTGATCATTCCCCAGTCACACATGAATGTTTGAATGTTTCCATCCGTATCTGTAAATGAGAAACTCCAGGCCGTCCCGTAGACTATCTCTTCACCCGGATATATGGTGATCCAGTAAGATCCCGAATCGGGTTTAGCCGGATCGGATTTGGAAATGATCCGGGTCTCAGTCTCAGGAAGGGAATCCAGATAGATGCGGAAGGAAATGGACATGCTATCTGAAAAATCCAGGGAAGGGTGATCGGCTACTTCCAGCCATGAACTGGTCGTGGTCAGGTATACAGCTTGAAGAGGATGGCAAAACCGATCTTCAGTCAGCTCTGCATCATTGGCTACAGCTGAAACATTGAAACCGGTAGAATCCCGATAGCTGCCTGAGAAATCATAATAAGCATTCAAGTCTGTGGTGTCAATCACCGGATAGCCGGTCTGCGCCTGGATATCACTGGTAAAAGAAACAAGGAGGCTAAATGTGGCTAAGAAAAATGTTACATAAATAAAGAGAAGTAGATTCCTTTTCATAGTTGGGGCTTTAGGGGTGTAAACATGGCTTGATCCAGAAATGGCTAGTTCCTGATTAAAAATAAGAAATTTTAAAAAAATATTATCGGAATGGACCTATAAATTATCCCGCAGATGCATCTAAGGTTACATATTCAGGGAAGGTTACAAAAAGGGTAAGTCTTCATTTTCAGGGAAGGATACAATACCATTATGGAAATGTAATAATGGACAGATTGACAGTAAATGTCCATCATTTTTAATTGTTGGAGACTCACTGAGTTCGAAAAATAACTAAATTTGAAAACATAAATCTGTCCCTATTGGAACTGTACAGCTTACCCGAAATATCCATCCAATAGGTGTTGTTGTAAACAATTGTTCTGAATCAGGAATTTGCACCCTGCCAATGGTTAGTTCTTCTGGTAGAAGATTGATCCTAGAAGGAAAAAAATAATTACGGGCATGCTTTTTAACGTTGGAGAGATGGGGCACTTCAGACCGATATTACAAATCTTATTATCAGTATTGTTTGCGGGATTCATATTATTTAGTTGCTCGGATAATACTGATGAAATTGTTCCAACTGAAGTAAAAGTTGCTGAACAGGTGGATCCTGTATTTTTCAGCGATGAAATTATCCCGATTTTTGAACAGAACTGTATTTATTGCCATTCTGAAGAACACACAAGAAAACACCATTATCCCGTGACACCTTACTTAACGGCATCTGTAGCATATGACGAATTAATGTCCGGTGGATATGTGGATACAATATCTCCTGAAAAAAGTATTCTTTATTTAAGAGTGGAAGGTACTACCCTCGGACTTCGGATGCCTCTTTCCGGAAAACTGTCCGACTTTGAAATTCAAAAAATATTAGGCTGGATCAAATTCGGAGCCCCCAACAATTAGAATAGGGTATTTCATATGGAAAAGTTGCTAAAGATATTGATATACAGTCCTTGTGTCCTGAACCTATTCAAGTCTGTTGGGACGAGGGTTCGACTCCCAGCAAATAGAGCAATTTTTTAGTCGTTTTTTCTCGAAAACGTATCTATATGTATGACCTCTCACCGATTATCACAAAATTTATCATTGTGGCATCAAAGACAATAAATTTGTCATTCAACTGATCGGCATTTTGAAATTGGGAAGTGTAAGATTCAATCTTGAGAATTACCTCAAGGATACTCTCCAGTCTATTTTAATCCTTAATATGCATATTCAGTTTCACGAATTATTGAAGAACGGATACGCTTCTTTATATACTTCTCACGGCAAATATCTGGAGTAATGCCAAGATTCTTAGTAATATACTGTTTGAATTGAATCTTTTTTTCAAATAAATCTTCTGTACCTGGTTCAAACTCTAGTACCAAATCAATATCGCTCAATTCCGTTTGGTCACCCCTTGAATAAGAGCCAAATAGACCGATTCTAACAATATTGAAACTTCTATTGAAGAATTCTTTATTAGCAGCTAGAAACCTTAATATATCTTCCTTTGATTGCATAATGCTCCTAATTTACAAAATGTAAACAGTACTTTTTATCAAGGTGAGTAACACTTTTCCTTTCATTACTATTTAATTATGACTAACCCCGATCACCCCACATAGAATTAATTGTGTTTGTTAGCCGAATTATGTGCTGTAATTCTTTGAATATTATTATATTCGCAAAATATACTTAAAACTAATCAACACAATAAACTTAATGAGACACAACGTTATTTACTTAAAAAAGACTCAGAATCGATAAGTAAACCTTAAAAAGAGTTTGCCATGGCTACACCCGCTGAAAAACTTGCTGAATCTTTAGCCGAACTTGAGAAGCTTCAAAATGATAGAGGAATTGCTATCATCAAAGCGGATGATCTATCCCGAACCCATAAAGAGCGTTTGATTAATAATGGTTTCATTCGGGAAGTAATTAAGGGTTGGTATATTTCCTGTCCCACCGATGAAAAGCAAGGTGAAACAACAACGTGGTACGTTTCTTTTTGGGCTTTCATCGCTTCTTACATTGATACCCGTTTTGCCAAGGAATGGTGCTTATCTCCTGAACAATCGCTTTCATTACATAGTGGTAATTTCATGGTGCCAACCCAACTGCTAATCCGCTCTCCCAAAGCCTCAAATAACAGGATTAATTTGCTACATGGCTCTTCAGTTTTTGATTCGAAAGTTGAGATTCCACTTCGGAAAGAACGTGTGGAAATTGAAGGTATGCAGGTATATTCGTTAGAAGAGGGCCTGGTTACAGTTGGTCAAGACTTTTATACGCGTCATCCAACAGATGCACGAACCTGTTTGACTATGGTCAAAGATTCATCGGACGTATTGGCTAAACTTCTGGATAGGGGCAAAAGTGTGGTTGCCGGACGGCTTTCCGGGGCGTTTCGCAATATAGGAAACGACAAGTTTGCCAATAATATTCTGGATACCATGAAATCAGCCGGTTATGATGTTCGGGAAACGGACCCATTTAAGGAAAAGATACAACTTGAGCTAAGTTCACGAGAAATATCACCCTATGTTAACCGTATTAAAATAATGTGGAAACAAATGCGAAATGTTGTGATAAAATATTTTCCCGATGCTCCGGACGAGGTATTAGGTGTGGAGGATTATCTCAAACAGGTTCAAGAAAACTATACTAGTGATGCTTATCATTCGCTTTCCATTGAAGGTTATCGAGTTACTCGTGAACTTATTGAGAAAGTAGCAAAGGGGGGGTGGGATCCCAAACAGAATGAAGAAGATAAACAACAAAACGATGCCATGGCTGCACGTGGTTATTATCAGGCGTTTCAGGTTGTAAAGAATAGTATCAGATCTATCCTGGAAGATCAAAATTCTGGTGAGGTTGTGGATAACGACCATGGTAACTGGTACCGTGAATTATTCGCTCCCAGCGTAGCTGCAGGTCTTGCGAAAGCATCCGATTTGGCTGGATATCGTAATGGACCGGTACATATAAAAGGAGCAATGCATACACCGCCCAGACATGAAGCTGTTCGGGATACAATGCCAGTTTTATTCGATTTGCTGAAAGAAGAGCCGGAAGCTAGTGTCCGGGTGATTCTTGGTCATTTCATCTTTGTTTATATACATCCATATTTTGATGGTAACGGAAGGATGGCACGTTTTCTAATGAATGTAATGTTGGCATCGGGAAACTATCCGTGGACGGTAATAAAACTGGATACACGCGAGCAATATATGTCCGCCTTGGAAAAGGCCAGTGTTGATGGTGATATCGCCGATTTTGCTAAATTCATTGGGGAGCAGGTCAGAAACACAATGGATGGAAAAGACGAGCATTAGAACTGAAAATTGACTTTAGATTTGATTGCATAATGTTCCTAATTTACAAAACGTAAACAGTGCCTCTTCTAATATGTTATTAATTTTAAGCACTTTAGCAGTAGTATAGTTGACTATAAATATGGTTGGCCAACCAACCCGGAATAATCACAAATGAAGCCTATTCAGTTTCAAAACACTCGATAAGGCTTTTCATGCCGATAATGAGCATGCTCTTTTCGTTAATGCCCATTTTTGCCAATGACCGAAGATGGTCAAACTGAAACATTAATCCTGACAAAAGTGCTTTTGATTTCAGTTGGGATATTCATCATTATTGAAGTCGATCTGATATCCTAACAGCAAGGAGATAATGAATGGTTGCCTCCGGGCAATAACCTCGATCTCATTCGCCATATAATGCTCATCCATAACGTTCAACTATCGGATAAGCTCACCAACTTTTTCATTGTCAATAAAATCTTCTTGATTTAGCATCTTTTTTCGCTATGGTATCAAATCAGCCTTTCCTCCAGGCGTGCTTTCCAGGTAATAAAGCCTTTTCTTTCGTCTGTATAGTCATGGATAAGCCGGGTGAAATTTGACGGCTGGGCATCGATATAGGCTCTCGAACATCGCTTTTGCAGACTCAAAGTTCAGCATCTGGGCTTTCCTGCAATAGTCTTCCAGGTCCCTTGCTTCTCCATAGCGGGTGGAGAGGGTGTCAGTAAATTTGTCGGAGCGGCCCTGCTGGTAATCGTGGATGGCCCACATGTTATTGATTGGCCAGAGATATTCTTCGGGCATCATCTTTCGGACAGATTCCGCCTCGGGGAAAGCCACAATTCCCAGTTCACTATGAAAGGTCTTCCCCCTGTTTAAAAAATACCATTCCGGTGTTCTCAGATCGTAGGGGCCGAGCCCGGTGACTGTTCCGGCCGCGGAGTGGGGGATGTAGTACCGCGAACCATCCAGTACCTCGCATGCCTTTCTCATGGCAAGATCGAGTTGAAGGGGAGGCAGACCTTCATTCCTTCCACAGTACAGGGCCAGGGAGGGGTGCTTTCGGACCCACCTGATCTTATCCCTGACATTTTCCATAAAAAGATTGAAATCCCGGGGATCGGGGCCATCCACAGGATTGGCCAGCCAGAAATCGTCAAAAATCAGGATCCCGTTCTGGTCACAGGCATCGTAAAACTCTTCCCTGTTGGTCATGCCAACCCAGTTCCGGATCATGTTGAAATGCGCTTCCCGGTGCAGCTGCACACGCAAATCATAATCGGAACGGTCCAGGCGCATCATCGCCTCGGGAAGCCCCCAGTTCCCTCCCCTCAGAAGGATCCTGCTTCCGTTGCAGTAAATGAAAAGGACGTCATTTATTACCTTATAATCGAGTTGCCTGATCCCGAAATTAATAAGCGCTTTATCTGTAATCTGTCCCTTCTCTTCGAATTGTAGTGCAAGTTTCTCCAGGGTCGGCGGACCGTATCCGTTGGGCCACCAGAGGGCAGGATCACCAATGTGCAGTTCGGGGAAATACGTTGGTTCAAGCACGAGGGTTTTTTCTTCTTCCGGCTGGAGTGTTACCGGCAATTCGATAGCAAATCCGCATAATTCTGCTCTCAGGGTTCCTTCAACGACCCTGTCGGCATGATTGACCAGGTCCACATGAATCTTCAGGTCGGCTTTGCTTGTATCGGGCAGAGGGATCCTTGATTCCACCCATGGGTCCCGGACAGATACGTTCCCCCGGGTAGTAAAACCCGCGTGATTCCAGATCCCGTTGTTGCGGCCTTTGATGACAGGCAACCAGTTCCAGCCTGCAGAGGCCAGGCAGGTGGGTCCGTCAAAGCCCAACATATCGCCGTTGGTGGTTCTCGCACCCAGGTATTTCCGGATGACTTTGCAATTGCCGGAAACCCAGTTCTCGTTATGGGGAACAAGTACTGCGATGGTATTCACCCCTGAAAGGTCTGCCAGTTCCGTGATTTCAAATTCACCGCGCATGAAGGCTCCATCGATTTTTCCCAGGGGCAGGCCATTGAAGTAAATATCAGATTTCCAGTTGATCCCCGAGAAATTTAAGAAAATCCTCTCTCCTGCAAGGCCGGCAGGAAATTGCACGCTGGTCCGGTACCAGAAATCGGTCCCCGAGAAGAAGGCATCGGAGATCTGGTGCATGTTATCCCCGTAGAGCGGATCAGGCAAGGCTTCGAATTCGTAATAGCTTTCCAGGATTGTCCCCGGAACTCTTGCAGGGAACCAATCAGTATCCTCGTATGAGGGCCGGGAGATTTCTGCGGGGCTATCCTCCACAAACCTGGAGTTCTGAATGCGCCAGATATTTCCGTCCAGGGACAGATTATCCATGGAAAGGGTCACTGTTTTCGAGGGGACAAAGCGTTCTGGCCCGTCACCTGTGACCACGATTTCCCTGATCACACAACCGCGGACAGGGTCTCTGACTTTCGTGATGTCGATGCGCAGGTACCGGGCCTGCAGATGCTGGCCATCAAGGACCTGCTCGCCACCGCTTCCCCTGTCGGTGTTATATACCTGCCTGCCCGCTTCTCCCGGCTTCGTCAGAAATGTTACCCTGAAGGAGGTCGCATGGTTCTCCCCCCAGAGGATCTGGACCTCATTAATGGTCCTCATGCTGCCCAGATCGATCAGGAGCCATTGCTTTTCTGATGCATTGGAGCTTTCCCAGTAGGTATCGGGGTGACCGTCAACAACCAGGTGGCCGCACTGGTTGGCGTCAATGGCGGACGAATGGGTGACCACCCGGTATGCGGCCAGGTTTTGTATCCGGGCCATTCCGGGAAAGGACAGGCTGAACAGGATAGAGAAACACATGCATCCCCGGAAAAGAAAGTCTCTTCTGGTATTTTTTGCTTTCATAGAATTATGTAGATAATCTGTATTGCATGAGTTTCATTCCTGCTTCTGAGATCATCCCTGATCATCCGGTGCCGGAAAGGATGAAGATCCGGGACTGCCTGTTCTCCATTTCGATTCCGGGAATCACCAGCTTTCCGTCCGCAGGCCGGCATGGCCCCGCGTCCAGGAATTCCCGGGTCTCAGGATCAAAGGACGTCACCGAAAATTCCATGTCTCCTTCTGGCAGCATAATCTCAGCGTCTCCGTGGAATGCCCTTCCCGAATCATTCAGCAAGTAGGCAAACAGGGTTTTGCCGCAGAGGACGGCGTAGGCCTCGGCCATCCCGGCCCGTGCCTCCAGCATCTCGAAAGAACCCTGACCAGTTTCCAGCATCAGCCTGTTGATCTCCGCCACGCTCCTGAAATAGGGGGTCATTCCCCGCTCGTCGAAGAACTCCCACCACCAGGTCATGGGGAGAATGGGCGTGGGGTGAAAGAGCCCGTACCACAGACCGGTCCGGTAATCGTGGTCCATTTCCTCAGCAAAACCGGAGAAGTCCTTGTTCCAGTCCCATTCATAGCCGAATTCTCCCCAGCTGAAGGGTTTATTGTACTTGCCGGTATACAGGAGGATCTCTTCCGGGATCTGTTTGGTCCGCTTGTACACATGCATCTGGTTCAGATCCAGCTCCTCCAGGGCATACATGCCTTCGATCTCCCTGTGTGAGACGCTCGTGGTTACGATGTGCCCGTAAGGGTCAATGCTTTTCAGGTAGGCAGCCATTTCCCGGTGCCAGTCCGTTACTGCTTTGTGGGGAATGAGGATGCTATCGCCGCGTGTGAATACGGCATTGTCCACCTCGTTGAAAAACTCCCAGGCACCGATGTGCGGACTGTATCCCCACCTGGCCACGATGTACCGGAGCTGGTCCCTGAACCGGGCCCTGGCTTCGGGGGAGGTGAAAAATTCAGCCGGAGTGGTTGCGGGTCCGCCGTTAACCGCATTATAACGGTTCAGTTGCCACCCCCCGCCTTCAATGATCCCGCCATGGTGATTGAATGCCAGCATCATATAGAGGTCCAGGCTGTCGATCATCTCCACCACCTCATCGAGACACCGGATCCCATCCGGGTTATAATACTGTTCAGAGGATGCATAGCGGTCCGTGTTACTCACCTCAGGCCAGGCCACCGGGAAATTCCAGGGGCACATCCAGACCCGGAAGAAATTGGCTTTGTTCCTGGAAAGGCTGGCCAGCAGGTAATCATAGTTGTACTTCGGATCTTCGAAGGATCTGGACTCCCATCCCACATTCTCGCCGATGCCCCTGAAGGGTTTTCCCGAATCAAATACCAGGGTCCATAGTCCGTTGGTGTGCAGGAAGCCATCCCTGCCGGAGGGACCGGCAATGAAGCCGCCGCTTTCTGTCACATATACATCCTGCCCTGTCCGGCTCAGGCGGAAGTGATAACTGTATTCTCCCCGTTCCTGCGGGGTGAAGCGGGCCTTCCAGGTAGAAGTGCCATTCCCCTGGTCCTCGCACCATGCAGGCAGCAACAGGTGCTTCCCCGAAGGTGATTCCAGGATCATGTCCAGGGCCACCACTCTGCTATCATAAGCCTGGGCAAAGGTATCGGCCACCGAGAGGTGAAATTCTGTTTTTTCATATTGCCGGGGTTCTCCGGTCAGCATCTGATACCGGATCAGGGGATTTTCACTGCAGCTGATCAGCAGTACGGGAACCAGGAAGGCGATCAAGATTCTCATTCAGCCAAATGTAGCGGATTTAAGACAAATAGCAAAAATGCCTCCTGAAGCCAAAGACGGGTGACTGCTGAGTGTACTGCTCTTATGGTACTGCTGAGTGCCCACCTGTTCAGGTTGAAGAAAAGTGCTGCTAAATATATTTGGACCGGGCTCCTGAACACGAGCCTGGGAAAGTCATACTGGGAATATAATTGTACCCCGGGAAGGCGACAGGACCCTCTGGATGGGTGATATCCCAATTTACATGTTCCTTTTGGTAAAACACAAAAAGTGTTATACCTTTGGTAACATGAACCAAAATCCATTTCCAATTACCGCATACCAGGGTCCGGAGTATTTCTGCAACCGGTCTACCGAGACCGATGCCCTGAGGGAAGCGCTTCAGAACGGAAGGAGTACGACACTCTTCTCGCCCCGGAGAATGGGTAAGACCGGTCTGATCCACCACTTGTTCCACACGCTGAAGGCAGAAAAATGCAATACCATATACGTGGATATCTTCGGAACGGAGGATCTGAACGGTTTTCTCAACAGGCTTGCAAATGCATCTTTGGATGCACTTTCCGGGAACAGGGATCATTTTTTCAAGAAAGCGATGGAGGTATTCGGACGGCTACGGCCGCAGGTTTCCTACAACGAACTGACCGGCGTTCCACAGATCTCATTTTCCCTTCAGAACGAGGGTGAAAAACAGGCCACACTGACCGAGATCCTGGGAATCCTTGAAAAGCAGAAGGACCCGAACTATATTGCAATCGATGAATTCCAGCAGATCTCGCAGTACCCCGAATCGAATACGGAACAGATACTTCGTTCACATTTCCAGCATCTGAAGAACTGCTGGTTCATCTATTCAGGAAGCCAAAGGCACCTGCTTGCTCCTATGTTCTCGGATCCTTCCAGGGCTTTCTACCAGAGTGGCGGATACCTTTCCCTCGGCAGTCTTGACCGGGCTGAATACAAAGCATTCATTCAGGATCTGTTTGCCCGCAATAAGAAGTCAATTGCCGAGGAGGCTGTTGAATATATCCTCGACTGGACACGGGTATACACTTTTTATACCCAGTATCTCTGCAACAAGGTTTACTCCAAAGGTCATAGAACGATCTCCCGGGAAATGGTCAGGGAGTGTATCCTGGAGATATTCTCGGAACGGGACGCGGTTTTCTACAATTACAGGAACCTGTTGACCCATGCCCAGTTCCATCTTTTGGCGGCCATCGGGAGGGATGAATCGGTGATGGAACCGTACAGTCAGGATTTCATACAAAAGCACCACCTCAGCAGTGTGTCCACAGTCCGTAAAAGCCTGCAGGCCCTGGTGGACAAGGAGATGGTCTATGAGATAACCGGAGAGGAAAAGCCCGTCTACCAGGTCTACGACGTATTCCTGCTTCGCTGGCTGCAGTCAAGATAACCACGACCACCCAAGGATAAAAAATGCTACCATTCAAATAATCCAGAGATAAAAGACATTTGATTTTTTCTGCAATCAGCCGGTTTCCGGGAAAACAAATTCAACCTTTCTTCTAAAGCTGAAACAACACACATCTTTCATTCCTGAGGTTGTACCATACGCTCAAGAGCCCGGAACAACTGTCGCATCTTATCTCTGTTTCCTGTCTCGTTCAGAAACAAATAGGCTTCATTATCCGGAGGCATATATGCGCTGAATAGTTCAAAACCACGATCGGAACCATCCACATTAACCGATGGCTGATCAAAAATTTTGTTATGTTCTTCGTCCAGAACCTTGCCGGAACGGATATAGCTGTAAAACCTGAGAAGGTCATCCAATGTGGAGTACATTCCACCACTGCCTTTTACAAGCCATGAAGTCGGCCCCCAGTTAGGTGGGATGTTGGGCAATCCGATATATTGCGGTCCGCCACCGGCAGCAAAATCCGATATGGCCAACTCCTTTTTATCTCCATACTCACCGGTTCGGTCCATTCCGGCAGGCTCAAAGAAGTTTTCATTCAAAAAACTGAAGTACGTTTTTTCAGTCACGTTTTCAATTAAGGCTGCCAGCAGTCCGAATGCGGCATGCGAATGTGAACGCCCTGTTCCGGGTTCAAAGAGCAACTTTTCAGAAAGCAGGCGTTCAACTGCGGTTTCCCGGTCAACCCATGCCAGATCAGGATCCCAATCTTCATCTGTATGGAAGAAATCAGGGAGACCCGACTGACCGGTTAACAGATGACGAATGGTCATTGAACTTTTGTCTTCGGGTACCGCATTGAAATAGTTGCTGATTTCATCATCGAGATGAATAAAGCCTTGTTGATCGAGAAGGTAAATGGCCGCTACCGTATAATCAATTGGCCGGGAACCTGTACCGAAAATCGTGCTCATTTTATTATTATATCCAAGTTCTTTGTTCGCAAAACCAAATGCACGCTTCATTACAATCTCATCATTGATTTTGACATATAGCAATCCCGCCATTCCATCGTTTTCAAGCTGATCGATGGTTTCTGAAAGGTTGCCAAGTGATATATGTATTCGCTCAGGGGGAGCCACCTCAACGACATCAGAAATAGCCTGCGCTTCAAAATCCAGCACGATGTCCAGGTGCTTTTCCTCTTTCCCATCGGATATAATCATGCGTACTCCATCCGGTGCCGGCTCAACTGATACATCATCAAGGAAGCCACGGCTTTCATTGCGAATCTTCCTGAGCCTCTCAATCAGGGTATCCCGGTCTGCTTCCTCCTGCTTCACCATGGAGTGCTCCATGAAAGTCAGGATCGCTGAATCACCTGTGCTGTTCAGCATCCGTTCCACGGACCGGACCGCTTCCCTTACAAATTCAGGTGGCTGGTCCTGCGCATTCAGGCCTTGTAAAAAGGCTGTCAGCAGGAAAAATGTGATTGCCGTTTGCCCCAGGGATCTGATTATTGTTTTCATGTTCGTCTGTTTTTAATTCATGGATCAAGTATACCTAAAGTCTGAATGCGGTTTTGGAAGATGTTATGAATGAATCCGGCCAGGTGATCATCCCTGAATACGATGTGATATTGTCTGAGACTGCCATTTCATAACCTAAATCGGTGCATTTATAACAGGCTGATAAATCAGCTCCTGTAATTTTTACCTTTGACGTATGAAGAAAAACTGGATAGAAGCTGTCATTCACATCATTTTCTGGGTCAGCACGGCCTGGCTGATAACTTCCGGGTTTTCTGTAGTGTCCCAGGATATCGAAGTAATAAATGGTGTTGAAACAGTACATACAGTCAAAGGCAACTATTTAATTTATAAGCTCCTTTGTATTGTTGTATCGATGATAGCTTTTTACATGAATGCCTGGCTGATTTTCCGGTGGAACCGGGTCCGGACCGGTAAAAGCCCGGTCTGGTATCCGGCCCTGGTTTTTATGATTCTCCTGATCGTGATGTATGTGGTGACCGAAGTCCGCTTAATCCCCAATGCAGCCCCTCTCCCCAAGGAGCTCGCATTTGGCATCGCTATTTTCTATTTCGCTCTTTCGATTGCTTACAGTCTGACCAAGTTGTTGATTTACAATAACCGGCGGCAGCAGGAGCTTCTGGTGGACAAAAAGCAGGCTGAACTGACCTTACTTCGTAACCAGTTGCAGCCGCATTTTTTGTTTAATGCCATCAACAACCTGCTGTCACTGGTCCATCCTTCTGATAACCCGAAACTTGTGAATTCATTCGACAGGCTTTCAAAACTCCTGAGATATGTGATTGAAGAATCCGGCACAGATAAGGTCCCCGTAACGAAGGAAATAGAATTCCTGAAGAATTATATCCAGCTGCAATTGTTGCGATTCAATGATGGTGAAGTGGATATTGATTTCAGGGTAAACGGGCCCTATGATGCTCAGCAGGTAGAGCCTGGTTTATTTATTGTGTTTGTTGAAAATGCATTCAAGTATGGTACGGAACCTGAAAAAAATGCAAAGATTGAAATCGCATTTGACCTGTCCGAGCGAAATTCGATCCGCTTTCTGATCAGGAATGAAGTATTGATGAAAAACAGGGATGGCGTTGGCACCGGGATTGAAGCCACCCGGAAAAGACTGGATTTGATATACCCGAATGCCTATCAATTATCCATTACACATGCAGAAGATTTCATTATCGAATTAACGATCAATACCGTATGAAAGTAATTATTGTGGATGACGAACCAAGAGCAATTGATCTGCTGAAGAGTTATCTGGAACATTTCAGCAGCATGGAACTGGTGGCCACGTTCAGGAATGGATTAAAAGCGTACGAGTATATTTCAAAGGAACCGGTAGATTTGATTTTACTGGACATCAACATGCCTCATGTTTCAGGTATTTCACTCTCTAAAATGTTGCCTGACAATGTGAAAGTAATTTTTACAACAGCGTATTCGGAATATGCCGTTGAAAGCTATGAGATACAGGCCATTGATTATCTGGTAAAACCTATAAGCCTGGAACGCTTTACAAAATCAATCAGCAGAGTTTTTTCACATGCTGAACCATCAGCAGAATCGGAAGCTGAAAAGAAGATAATTCATGTGAAAAGTGGTTTTGAGACCTTCAGATTAGATACAACTCAGATATTGTTTTTAGAGAAAGATGGAAATTATATGAACTATCGTTGTGTGGACCAGAATATCATGGCAAGAGAAACTATCCGGGAATCGCTGGATAAATTGCCTGACAGCTTTGTTCAGACTCATAAATCCTATATCGTGAACACCGGGAACGTGGTCAGTTATGATAAAAACGTACTGAATATGGGAAAGGATAAAATACCTGTAAGTGATTCCTACCGGGAAATGGTATTCAGGGCTTTGAAAAATTCATAATTTAGAAAGGTCAGTAAAACCGTTTTCGCTCCCCTGTCACGCTACCGGTCGGAAGCAGGATCCTGTTGGATATAGGTCTGAGCGATAATCTCGGGCTTGATACGGAGCATGAATGGCAATCCGGGTACAACACCCCTGGCATGGTTGTTTCGCTGAAATACAGGCTTTGAATATTATAAATTGGCTTTTAAATTAATCCTGCTGTTCACCTATGTGCCCATGCCGGATCCATCGTTAAGAAGCCGTCCCGATCCTGAATTCTGATCCTTTCTAGTCATGCCTCCATACCCTCCTTCGAAATTCTCTCAAGTCCATAAATTCCAGGTAGTCATCGCAATCCAGTTCTTCGGCCACATAGCCGGGAATTTCAAATGAAAGCTGCTTCGAGTGCCTGTACAGGGGATCGCGGTATATTTTCTGCATGTACCTGGCCCATATGGGTAAGGCCGATGCGGCGCCCTGTCCGTATCCGCCATACCGGAACCGTACCCTGGGAAGGTCCCCTCCGACCCAGACACCGGTTATCAGGACCGGTGTATAGCCTATGAACCAGCCGTCGGTATTGTTCTGGGTAGTTCCTGTTTTTCCGGCAATCTCGTTGTCAAAACCATATAATGATCGCAATGATGAGGCGGTTCCGCCATCCACCACACTTTTCATCATCTCAGTCATAAGTTGGGCCTTGTATGGATCAATGATTGTATTGGAAGTTGCACTTTCAGCTTCGAAAAGTATGTTCCCGAATTTGTCCTCAATCCGCTTTAGGAAAACGGGCTCCACAAGCTTTCCTTCATTCAGGAACACGCTGTAGGCCTGAACCATTTCTTTCAGAGAGACATTCCCTGTACCAAGGGCCAGGGAAAGTACTTCGGGCAGTTCACCCGTGAGGCCCATTTGCCTTGAGAACCTTATGACCTTATCGATCCCGGTTTCTTCCAGTAATTTGACACTGATTGTGTTCACCGAGTGGGTTAACGCTCCTTTCATGGAATAATAACCCCCGTAGCCTCTGTTTGAATTTCTCGGGGTCCAGTTATTGTATTCCTCATAGACAACGGAATCGTTCTCGATATAGGAACAGGGATCGTGTCCGTTTCGAAGCGCTGCTGCATACAGTATGGGCTTGAAGGTGGAACCGGCCTGCCTTTTTGAAGTGACATGGTCATATTTAAAATATCTTGAATTGATCCCCCCGACCCAGGCCCTCACATACCCGGTTTCAGCCTCCACCGACAACAACCCTGCATGCAGGAACTTTGCGTAATGGGCCGCAGAATCATACGCAGACATTTCCACCTCCTTCATGCCCTGCCAGGTGAAAATGTCCATCTTCTCCGGGATGTTCATTTCCTCCAGGATCTTTTCCCTCGACATACCTTTTTTTCTCAGGCTTTCGAACTTCTGAGTATGTTCCAGTTGATCCAGTACATAGGTATTCTGCTTACCCAGGGGGTCCCTGTTATTCCATTGCCGGTCGAAGAGGTCCTGCAGGCGGGTCATTTGAGTAAGTACTGCTTGTTCGGCATATCTCTGCAGGTCCGCATTGATGGTAGTGTAGATCTTTAATCCATCCGTATAAATATTGTAGTGCGTACCATCCTTTCCGGGATTGTTTTCCGCCCATTCAAGCAGGACCGATCGCAGGTGTTCCCTGAAATAGGGGGCCAGTCCTTCGTTGTGTGTGAGATTGACATAATCCAGTTCCACAGGCAGCTGGCAAAGAGAATCCACAGTTTCTTCATCCAGATAGCCGTATTTGAGCATTTGGGAAAGCACCATGTTTCTTCTGGACTGTGATCTTTCCGGATAGTGCCTGGGGCTGTAATAGTTGGTTCCCTTTAACATGCCGACAAGCAGGGCTGATTCCTCCATGTTCAGGTTCCCTGGCAACTTGTTAAAAAACCTGATGGCCGCCGTCTCGATTCCGTAGGTGTTCTCTCCGAAGGAAACGGTATTCAGATACAATTCAAGGATCTCTTTTTTTGTATAGGCTTTGTGGAGGCGTACACCGAGGATCATCTCCCTGAATTTATTCACAGGCACGGTCAATAAAGCGTAACGTTGCCGCGGATAAAGATTTTTGGCAAGTTGCTGATGAATGGTGCTTCCGCCTCCGGATTGCCTGTTCTGAAACAGGATGGATTTGAACAGTACCCTGAATGTACTTCGTATGTCAATTCCGTTGTGCTCATAAAACCGCACGTCTTCGGTGGCGATCAGCGCATCGATCAGCTGTTCCGGAAGATCCTCATAGCGAACATTGGTCCGGTCCTGGAGATAATACTTGCCCAACAGCACCCTCTCGTTCGAATATACCTCGGATGACAGATAATTCTGGATGTTCTTCAGTTCCTGAACCGATGCCAGATGCCCGAAACCACCTGCATATACCGTGAAGAACAATACACACAGCAATACCAGCAAACTGCCCAGTATTCTTAACAGAAACCGGATGATCCGATTTGTTTGAAAGCCAGACACCAATTTTATTCTCATCATGCCTTGAATTGAAGATCCGGGGGATCAGCTAAGCATCACCATTTCATTACCGGTCTCTTTCTCTTCGGTTCCGGTTTTCCCGGTCCGGTTCGTACTCACTCTCCCGGATGAGCTCCTGCTCCTGGTCCAGCCTCTTCCTGAGTTCCGGAACGAAGATTGTCTGCGGATAGGGGTTATTGCCAAGCAGCTCTTCAAGGTTTTCGATCCTTTGTTCAGGATCCTCCTCTTCCAGGTAGCGTTTGGCCAGCAACGCAAAGGCCAGATCTATCGAATCATAGGTAACAAATTCCTTTTTTATCCATCCGGTGTTTTCCTTCTTTTCATTTACAACCTTGATCCAGTTGTCCCACTCCTCAACGACTGCAATGATATCCATGGCATTCAGTTTATCATCGGTAATGGTCAGCAGGTCAGGCCGAAGATAAAAAGGTACCTCGTTCTGAAGGACCGCCGGTTTTGCATCCAGCACACTGGCAAAATCATACACCCAGACAATACTGGAGTCCGATAACTGGACCTTCAGGAACTTGGTATTGTCGTTTGTGGAATCAATGGCAAATGTATCCAGGTATATGAAACGCTCGCCCAGACTGAGCAGGGTGGTTCTGGGTGAACTTCTCACAGGTTCGTTCCGGGATGAAATCCTGTCCCAGACACTTACGCCAATAACCTCCTGGTTTTCAGATGATTTGGATACAGATATTTCAGATGAAACATCAGAGCAGGAGCTTAGCTTCAGCAAGAAGACCGTGCAAAGAAGCGTAGTTACCAGGTTTTGCATTCTCATATAAGCACATAATTTTTGAAAGGTTTTAAAGTAATAAAAAAACTCTTCAATCTGATATTTGCCGGAAGTTTGCCTATCGGTACATATTTGTGAAATTATCAGCTAAATATTAGCATGGTCAAAGGCACCCGACAAAATTTCCTGTTCAGATCTGCTTATTCCAAAGTAATTGGCTATTGACCTCCATTCTTTAACAACTGAAGTTATTTGTGAAATTACCTGATCTGATTTTGCAGCAGCAATCCGAAAGTATTCTGCAACTTCTCTGGCAAGGTCCAGATCAAGTGAGTTGTCATCTTCAGAAATATTTATACTCAATCCCGAGGATTTGTATTCGGGATTCATATCATATGCCGGTGATAAAATCCAGCCCGTTTGAGTAAGTATAAAACCATGATTTCTAAGGTGATCATCCGTATTTGAAACACAGATGTTGAATACAATACGTTTCCAGAGTTCCTCGAGATCTTCAGACACATTTGCACCAAACTGCATCAGTAATTCGGCTATTTCCAAATAACTGGCGCCATCGGAAATACCGGTACCGTCTGAATATCCCAGCATTGTTAAAACTGATGCAAAATGAAATCTGGTTCCACCAACTCTGTCAAATCTTTTACTCAGGTAGGTATGGAATTTGCCTGAGAATATTTCAATTCTGGATTCGGACACCCTGATATCTGACCTTCGTGCTAACTCATGGACCACCATTTCCCAGGCACCCACATCAATTTGGTCCATTTTGCCTGGGAATTTTGCTATCCATAGTTCTTTATTCGTATCCACCACGATTGATTTCGGACGCGCCCCACCTATACTGGATCCGGGTACCATGAGAAGTCTTAACCACGCTAAATATTCCGGATCTTCAAGATCTCCTTCATCCTCAATTATGGAACTTGCATATTCCAGATCTCGTAATTTCGTCCAGGGAGGTGAAGCATGGATTGCATCATTATCTAAAAAGCCCCTTCGGGATCAAGTTTAAATCGAAGCGCACCCATGCGGTGACCATCAAATACAGCTAACAGATAATTAGATTCATACAGCATATTTACAGATCGTTCCTCTTTACGGGCATCTACGGCTTCTCTTTTTTTCATCAGCAATCTTCCCCATCAATCAGGTGAAGAATCCAGAAACAGGCCGAAGTTTGATTTGCCTTCACTTAGAAACTGAGGTCCAGTATAAAACCCAAGATCCGGATCCAACAATTGTGCGGGTGCAGATTGCAGCCAGTCTTTATCATATTCAAAATTGAATACTTCTTTCCCTCTGGTAATACTCACGTTTAAGATACCCATTAATTGAGGTCCGTTGAGCATATTCCAGTCAGCATATACATATATATGTTTTTCAGTTTCTTGATTTTTCATTTTCGTTTAAGCTTAATTTCTCTTTGGGGCTCTTTTTTTTATTGTTAAATCCGAGTCTTGTATTTTTCTTCCCAGTTCATCATCCTTCGCCACCTCTGCCAGGTCAGTTTCGAGGCCTAGAATTAATAACACTTGCAGGTAGTTACCAATACTCACTGCTTCACTACCTCTTTCAATTTCATAAAGCGTTTTTCTCGAAATATTAGCTCTT
>Ga0075308_1000076_pt1 | contig 34164 bp, 26 predicted proteins | sample Joice_ThreeSqA_D_3_FD_120062 | JGI IMG/M metagenome (GOLD analysis project Ga0075308, IMG submission 120062) | Natural and restored wetland microbial communities from the San Francisco Bay, California, USA, that impact long-term carbon... | ecosystem: Environmental > Terrestrial > Soil >... | reverse complement strand
TGGGATAGTGGCTGCTCCGGACCGCATTGATGTTATTCTGTTTCATCATGGCTATGTCCCTCTCCATGGAGGCCCTGGATACAACATGCCCCGTATAGGGATCCGTCTCGTGACGGTTTACCCCCCTGATGGTGATCACCCGGCCATTGACCAGTAGCTGGCCACTCTTTATTTCAACGCTACGGAACCCGGTCTGCTTCCTGATATACTGGTTGTTTTCCGGTTCAGTGGGATCGATCAGCTGGATCTCCAGGCTGTACAGTTGAGGCATTTCAGATGACCACTGTTGGACGTTATTCAGAAGCGTTTCGGAGGTGATCCCTGTAATGGCACCGGGGGGGATCTCGAAACGCTTTTCCTCACTGAAAACGATCTGCTCACCATTTGAAAGCCGGATCCTCAAAAGGCGGATTGCCGCTTTTTCGGTGCTGTTCTCAACGGCTGTCTGGAGTTTGAACCGGCCATCCCGGTAAGCATCATCCAGGCCTGCATTAATATAGAGATCAGCAATTGAAACCCTCGGTATTGCATATAGAAAAACCTCCCGTTCGATACCACTCATGCGCAGCATATCCTGGCTCTCCAGGTAACTGGCATCGCTCCATCGGTACATCTGGATGCTGACCAGGTTCTGTCCGGGAGCAACCAGTGAGGTGATATCAAATTCGGCGGGTGTTTTGGAATCCTGGGAGTAACCGGCAAACCGGCCATTGATATAGAGGTACATGGCCGATTTGGCGCCGGCAAAGTGAAGGATGACCTGTTGATCCTTCCAGGTTTCCGGCAAATTGAACCTGTGACGGTAGGTTCCTACCGGGTTGTAATCCTCGGGGGCATCCGGCCAGGTGGTGGTGAATGGATAGCGTTCATCCAGGTAGATGGGATGGCCATACCCCTCCACTTCCCAGTTGGCAGGAACAGGTATTGCATCCCAGTGGCTGTCATCCAGGTCAACCTCATAGAAATTCTTTATTCGTTTCCGTGGAGAGGCGGTCCAGTGAAATTTCCATTGTCCGTCCAGGGAGAGATACCTCTGTGATGAATCGGGAATATTCGCAGTTGCCATTGGCGCTGATTCGCAGGCAAAAAAATCGGCATGCGGAGCCAGTTTATTTACTCCGAAAACGGTTTGATCGCTGTGCAACTTCTGTTTTTTCACCGGGTCCGGGGAGGTGCACGACCAGGAGAGCAGCATGAGTGAAATGACCAGTGAGGCTCGTATCATATTTGCATATAATCTTCCCGGAATACACGTTGAAGGGCAGCCAGCAGCAGGTCTGCATGGTTACGTGAGAATACCATGGGGGGTTTGATCTTCATCACATTCACATCCTTTCCATCGGTGCTCATCAGAATGCCCAGTTCTTTCATCCGGTTGGCCAGGTAGGCGGCTTTTTCCGTCTCAGGGTAAAGGTCAGGGTCCGTTAGCTCTATCCCCAGGAAGAGTCCACGGCCCCTCACATCACCGATCACAGGAAACTCCTTCTGCATCTTCCCCAGCTCCTCTTTCAGGTAATTCCCTGTCTTCAGGGCATTCTCCATCAACCCCTCTTCCCGGACCACCCGCAGCACTTCTGTACCAATGGCACAGGAGACCGGGTTCCCGCCAAAAGTGTTGAAGTACTCCATACCATTGGCAAATGCATCAGCCACTTCACGAGTACACACAACTGCGGCCAATGGATGTCCATTTCCCAGGGGCTTGCCAATAGTGACAATATCGGGAACCACCCCATGGAGCTGGAATCCCCAGAATTGTTCACCCACGCGGCCACACCCCACCTGCACTTCATCTGCTATACAAATTCCCCCGGCCTTCCGGACCGATGCATAGGCGATCTCCAGGAACCGGTCGGGGAGCTCGATCTGACCGCCGCAACTCATGATGCTTTCACAGATAATACCGGCCGGGCCTCTGCCCAGGGATTGAATGTGCGCTATACGTTCCTTCACATAGGCAGCATAGCGCGGTCCACATACAGATCCCCTGTGAATGCCTCTGAATTGGTCCGGCAGGGGAACGATATGGGTGTGTTCCGGAGCCCCGGAACCCCCTTTCCCGTCAAACTTGTATGAGCTGACAGCCACACAACCTGTTGTATTTCCGTGGTACCCCACCTCTATGGCAATCATATCCCTCTGCCCGGTACAGGACTGAGCCATTCGCAGGGCCAGTTCATTGGCCTCACTGCCGGAGTTGACCAGGTGAACCACTGAAAGCTCCTCCGGGAAGGTGCTTAACAGCTCCTTTGTAAAAACATTGATATTATCATGGAGGTATCGCGTATTGGTGTTGAGTACGGCCATCTGTTTTTGTCCGGCCCTGACCACCCTGGGATGCTCATGTCCCACGTGTGCCACGTTATTGACCGTATCCAGGAACCGGCGGCCCAGGTGATCGATCAGGTAGGCCCCGTCACCGCGGACTATTTTCAAAGGTTCTTTATAGGAGAGGCTGAGACTCTTTCCCAAATGATCCTTCCTGAAGGAGATGGAATCGGGAATTGCCTCCTCCAGGTCTGAAACAAGTCCGGGCTGCCGGAAAAAAAGGTTGGGATCAGGGCAGATGCTTTTCCAAAGGTTCATTTGGTTGGGATAAGCCACCCCTGGAAAGTCATCCACATAATTAAGCAGGGAGACCATCACCTGGAAGTGCAGGTGGGGTGCCCAGTTCCCGTTTTCAGGCGGGACCCCGATGATCCCGACCTGCTCCCCTTTCCCGATCCTGTCGCCGGCCCTGTGCTTCAATACACTTTCCAGGGAGAGATGGCCGTGAAGCGTGTAGAAGTCCATGGCACCCTCCCGGTGCTTCAGGATAACCAGTCCGCCATACTCCTTATCGCCGGCATCATTCACAGCGATGTTAACTTCCCCGTCGAACAGTGCATGTACCGGGGTGCCCTGAGGCACCCAGAAATCAATTCCAAGGTGAACGGACCGGCTCTCCTTCCCGTTGTTGCCCATCCTGTCATATGCTTCAGTGTTATAGATGGCGCGGGGCTCCATGTAGCCGCCTGCAATGATCTTTTCCGGCACTACCCGCTGAAGGCCATCAAGCTTGTGCTGGAAATGCTCCAGGTCATCAGCCTCTTCCCTGTTCCCAGTCCATCTGCTGGAGACACTCAGGTCCAGGGGATGAACATGCTCCTTTTGGATAGAGGGGAATAACTTGGTCAGCAGGATGGAGTTTTTGCCTGCCCAATCCCTGAATGTACTCTCCAGCGGGTGGGCCGTAAACCCGCAGGCTTGCCTGAAGCCGTAACAGGCTAAATCCGGACTGATTGTTCTCCACTTCTTAAGCAATTCCCAGGCGGGAGCCTCACTGATCAGAAGATATTTGTTTTCCGGTTCTTTTTGCCTGTTGATGGCCGATTTCGTAACACTAATAAGCAGGCGCATGGCCACCAGGACATAGAGCATCTCCACCTCTTCCTCCAGGAGATGGAAGTGGCGGTTGTATCCAGCCACAACCGGGAAAGCTGCACCCAGCGGATCGGGTCTACCCATTACTGCATAGGCGATGGTGATGGCCAGATCATTGATGACCTGTGTATGGATCGCATCACCATAGTCGATGATTGCGCGTACCGCAGGATCGGCCAGATCATCCGAAACCACCACATTGTTGTCGTTGGCGTCATTGTGCACCACACTTTTACGGAGTAGGACATAACCCTCATGTATTCCCTCAAACAGCTCCATGAAATAGGTGAGGATGTCCAGTTTCCCGCCGTTGAACAGATGCCCATGGTCACCGATCCAGGCAGCCCTTGCCACGTCCCATTCAAGAGTCCTGGAAGCCAGTGGATGTTCAAATCCATGTAGTGCCTCAGTCAGCAACCCGGCTTTCTCCCCAAGGCTGAAGAGCAACCTGTTGGTCACCGGATTTACCTCCGACCACAGCCGTCCATCGATCCAGGTAAGGAGCCGGACCTTCCTGACATTTCCATTTTCATCCGTCGTTTCACTGATAGAATTTCCCTGAAGGTCGGGGAGCGGTTCCGGTGATATGATTTCTGGATGTTTGGTTGCTAAATGATGGAGGATCGCCTGTTGAAACTCCAGGTATTCCCGGTCCGCATCCGGACGTCCCACTTTCAGCAGATAGTTCTTGTCTTCTGTGGTTACCCTGAAATTAAAATCCCTGTCTCCCGGTAAAGTAGTCAACGCTCCGGTGATCCCGTAAAGCTCTTCCGCCATGCGTTCGGCCTGCCGGACTGTTATTTTCACCTTCGGGTAATCTGTCTTCATCATAGGGATTTGATTCATCCGCCGGTCCCTGCCCTGAAATCCGGTTGGTCCTCCGGGGTCTGATTTCAGTACCCGAATATAATGGAAAAGAGTGAAATCATGAAGGTTATTCAATAGCCTGATCCATTCATCAGTATGTTTTATTAATTTAGTAGGGGTATTCCCATGCACCCGGCAGATCATGTTCAGACACTACCTCAAAACAGCCTTCCGATTCCTGAGGAGAAACAGGCTCTATACCATGATCAACGTCATGGGTCTATCTATCTCCCTGGCGGTCTCCTTTATTATCCTCCTTTTTGTGATCAATGAATTTAGCTACGACCATTGCCACAAAAACCGGAAACAGGTCTACCGGGTGGTCAATTACTACAAGGAGTTTAAGAATACCATGTCCGGAACTCCTTATGTGCTTGCCGGGACAATGAAGGAGAATTTCCCACAGGTGGAAAGAGCCGTCAATGTACGATATCTAAGAGGATTCAAGTTGAAACTGGGAGACGAATTTATCGATGTTCGCAGTCCCCTGGCTACCCAGTCTGAGGTTTTTGATATTTTCACCATTCCTTTCATCGGTGTACCGTTAAACAGTGATCCACTGGGTCAACTGAATTCCATCGTAATCTCCAGGAAGCTGGCTGATCAGTTTTTCCCCGGAGAGGATCCGGTGGGCAGGGAGATCACTGGTTTAATCAACAATCAGGAAGAGCTTCTTGTAGTGACTGCGGTCTATAAGGATATTCCCAAAAACTCCACCTTCCGGGCCGATTGTTTCCTGAATGGCAGGTGGACACTGGAGCCCCTGAATCAAGCCTTTGGTGTAACCGATATGGATCTGAGCTGGGTCTGGGATTTCTGGAACACCTGGATCCTGCTCTCGGAAGATGCGAACCCTGCAGAGATTGATGAACAGTTTGATTCATTTGAAAGAAAATATATCAGTGAAGATCCCCAGGTACTTTACTCCCTTCAGAACCTGTCTGAAGTCTATCTCAGGTCAGCAGGTATTGCCAATACGGGGATAGCGGGGGATATCAAGAATATCAGGTTGTTTTCAACTGTGGCGTTCCTGATTGTTCTGATTGCTGCCATTAACTATATTATCCTTTCCATTGCAGTCTCCACAGGCAGGGCGCAGGAGATCGGGATCCGGAAAACAGCCGGGGCGAGTATTTCAGGCATACGAAACCAGGTATTAAGCGAGTCGGTCATCCTGTCGCTTCTTGTCCTGCCACTGGCACTATTTTTTATGTGGCTGGGCAGACCTGCTGCGGAAAAACTGTTCCAGACCTCGCTGGAGGTGATCCAGGCCAATGTGATCTTATATCTCTCTTTTTATCTTTTACTTACAATACTGATCGGGATTGCATCAGGACTCTATGCTTCCTCATACCTGTCAAGGATGAAGGTGCTGGATGTCCTGAAACAGCGGGTGAGTTTTGGAAAGGGCAGGAGATACTTCCGCTCCATGTTGATTGTCCTCCAGCTTGTCATCTTCTGTTCTTTTGTCTCCGGGACCCTGATTATCAGGTCCCAGTATGAGTATGCCATTCGCAAAGATCCAGGGCATTACAACCATGATATTCTTCAGGTCGACCTGGGACGCGATTTTAAAGCATATGATGTTTTCCTGAGCGGGATCAGATCCCTTCCGGAAGTGATCAATGCAGCAGGAGCCATGGATGGTCTTCCCATGAGGGGAAGTATGTCACATATGCAGCCACATTTCCAGGACAAAGATGTAAAAGTGAAGATGGAGGGATATGCGGTTGATTATGGTTGTCTGGAAACCCTGGGTATAAAGATCCTGGAGGGCCGGTCTTTTTCTTCCGATTATGGAAGCGACCTGGAGCATTCGGTAATCATCAATGAAACAGCAGTCAGGGAACTGGGGATTGTCGATCCCGTTGGGCAGTTCTTATATGATTCCACGGTCATCATAGGTGTTGTAAAAGATTTCAACCTTCACTCCATCCATACTGAGATACCTCCCATGGATATTTCCATGACCGACAAGTACCTGTTTTATATCCTGGTTCACTACCGGTCCGGAACGCTGGATGACCTGGTCCCCAAACTGGAATCCGAATGGAAAAAGCTGGAACCTGACCGTCCATTCAGCTATTCAACCATAGAGGAGCTTTTTGAAGAGGTATACGCTCCTGAGAAGAACCTTGGTACCATTCTCTCCATTGCAGCACTTTTTACCCTTCTGATCGCGGCTTTTGGTCTTTTTGGGCTCACACTCTTCGTGGCACGGTCCAGAACAAATGAGATCGGCATCAAAAAGGTCTTTGGCAGCTCTGAGAGTGCCATCGTTTACTCTTTCCTGCGTAGTAATTTCCTGATGGGGGTGGTAGCAGAGATACTCTCCATTCCGGTGGTACTCTATTTCCTGGGTAAATGGCTTAACAATTTTCCATACAGGACTGGCATTGGATGGTGGGTATTCCTTGTCGCTTTCGTAGTTGCCACCCTGGTGGTGCTATTGACAGTCTCCGTTCATGCCATCAGGGCATCACGGACCAATCCTGTGGATGCATTAAGGTATGAATAGCAGCCATGACAAAGCGGGAACTGCATGCTATATATTTGAAGAACAACAGTAACTGGCTGGATTATCTGAAAGAACATTCCGGACTACCGGGACCGCGATCAGACCTGGAACTGTTGCAGATTGTCTCGGAACTGGGTGATGAAATATTCTTTATGGAGTGTTTGGAGTATGATAAGACCGCCGCCCCGACCAATACACCCGGGGAGTTTGTTGCTACATGCGGGGTGACCGGGTTGGGCACTCTTATCAGCAACGGGATGATCCAATACTATAAAGTGTTAAGAAAGTATGCAAGTGACAGCAGGTGGAGGGTCCGTGAAGGAGTTGCTTTTGCACTGCAGATCATAGGAAAAAAAGACTTTGATTCATTGATTGGCAGGCTGCGTGACTGGAAAGGTGGCAATCCATTCGAAAAGAGAGCGGTTGTGGCAGGGCTCTGTGAACCAATATTGATCAAAGAGAAAAAAAATGCCCTGACGGTCCTTGAATTCCTGGAAGATATTTTTGATTCGATTGAAATTATTTCAGAGCGCAAGGACGAATCGTTCAGGGTGCTTAAAAAAGGATTGGGCTATGGTTTAAGTGTGGCTATGGCAGCTTATCCCCCTGAGGGGAAAGCACTTTTTGAGAAATTATTATTCAAACAGGACAGTGATATCAGCTGGATCCTGAAGGAAAATTTAAAGAAAAAAAGGCTGGAGAGAATGGATCAGGAGTGGACCGGCAGAATGAAAGGTGCTTTTCCAAAATAAAGTTTTGGAAACAACAATGATGGCATTGCGTATAAGCAATCGTAACCAAATGAAAAAAGCCATGAAAAAAGTTGTTTCAGGAATTGCCCTGTCGCTGATCGTAATATTCTCACTGACAGGATGTGAAAAAGACGCTCAGGTCCTGCTGACAGATGGTATCTGGACTTTTCAGAGCATGACCACTGACAGCGAGGACAACACTGTTATCTCACTGGTCGGCCTTGGAGCGGTGCTGATGACAGGTGCCACCATGGAGTTCCAGGAGGGTGGTACCTATCTCATGGACTCACCACTGGTTGAGAATCCCTCAGTAGGTGATTGGCAGATGATTGGCGATAGTCAACTGATCCTGGATCCGGAAGGTGAAGAATTAGCGTCCACCTCTAAAATTGAAACCATCACAAAGGACAAGCTCTCCTATTCAGAGACACTGGTTGACCAGCAGTTGGTCAGTTATAAAGTAACGACTACCTGGACCAGATAAGATTTAGAACAGACTTTCCAGGCCGAAATGGCCCGGGTACAAATTAGGAGCCCTCTCAAATTCATTGAGAGGGCTCCTTCTTTTTGTATTAATAGCACCAGGGCGTCTCTGGCTGACTTCACCGCAGAAATTTTACATCCTCGAATTAAACCTATGATAAAAAAAAAGATCACAGGAAGTATATATTCATTTTAATCGCCTTATAAATCTAAATCACCATGAAAAAATTCTTTCGTATTCCCACCCTTCTGATTGCTGCACTATTCCTGGTATCGTCAGCCTTTGCAGCGGCGCCCGTAGCAGAAAAGAAGCATCTTGGGATTGCAACTTATTCAGTAAAGGGTCTGGAGACCGATCTTGAAGGTACCTTCAGGTCACTTCAACAAGATGGCTATGTGGTAATGGAAATAGCCAACTATAATGCACGGGAAGGAACCGTTGAAGGCTTATCACCGGCAGATTATGCTGCCCTTGTGGAAAAATATGGGATGGACATTATTTCAAGCCATGCCAGAGCCAGTTTTGATGTGAACGACGTGGATGGAACCCTGTCTGCATGGGGAAAAGTCTTTGATGACCACAAAGCCATGGGCTGCAAGTATGTCGTTTTTCCTATGAACAGGTGGGCGGACAATGCTGAACAGATGAAGGTGGAATGCGACCTGATGAATAAAATTGGTGAAGAGGCTAATAAAAGTGGGCTCAAATTCGGCTACCACAACCACAACATGGAGTTCGAAAATATTCCAGGTACGGAACAAAAAATAGAAGATTTTCTGATTGCAAATACCGATCCGGACAAAGTATTTTTCCAGATGGATGTATACTGGGTTACACAGGGTGGAGCAGACCCGGTAACCTATCTGAAGAAATATCCTGACCGCTTTAAAGTGTTGCATATCAAAGACGATTATGTGATCGGTGAGAGCGGCAATATTGATTATAAGGCCATATTTGATCAATTCTACAAAAACGGTTACAAGGATTGGTTTGTGGAAATAGAAGAGTATATGAGCCCGGAACAACGGGCAGAGATGATGGCCAGGTTCGAGGAGATGAGAAAGCGCCAGCAGGAAGCTCAGCAACAGGCTCAGCAGGAGGGCCAGGGAGCTCCCCAGGCAGGCCAGGGTGGTCAGGAGCGTCGTCCGATGGGCCCACCCCAGCGCTCCCCTGAAGAGGAAGCAAAAAGGCTTCAAACATCTCTTGATGCTATTGCTAAAAGCGCAGTATTCTTAGAGAAAGCAGAATTTGTGAAGTAACAGGTTCGGGTAGTTTCAGTTAATGGGCTTAACCTGAAGCCCCAATCATGAGCCATCCGGGGATCTGGGTATCACCGGGTGGCTTTTTTATGAAAGTTGCATTCCAGTCCCAATTATCATAATTTGATGATCATTTCCGTAGTGCCCTGAATTTAGAAAACTTAAATACTTAAATCTTTTATGAAGAAAGGATTATTTATTACCGGGCTGGTCATCTTTCTGGTTCACCTGGCAGGTTGTCAGCCAAAAGACTCCGGAGGACCGCTGAGGGTCAGTAAAGAAAACCCAAGGTATTTTACAGATAACAGCGGCAGGGCCATCTATCTGACCGGAAGCCATACCTGGAATAACCTGGTAGATATGTCTAAAACGCCGGGCCAGGATCAGTTTGATTATGAGGCTTTCCTGGATTCTGAGGATTCCTGTCACTTCAATTTCTTCCGCCTGTGGACGTGGAACCTGCTCACCTGGAATACCAGCGGGAACGGGGAAGAAAACAGCAAGATACTTCCGGTTTACCCTCAACCCTTTTTGCGGACCGGACCCGGACTGGCTCTGGACGGGGAGCCCAGGTTTGATCTGACAGATTACAATCCGGAGTATTTTCAGAGGCTCAGGGAGAGGGTCAGTATGGCAGCGGATCATCATATGTATCCGGCAGTTATGTTGTTTGAAGGCTGGGGAAACCAGTTTTCACCCGGCGGTTACGAGAGTCATCCATTTCATCCGTCCAATAATATCCAGAACCTGCCACTTGCACTTGAAGATTCAGCGAAACTGGAGATCTATACCCTTGCACATGAGGAGATTACAAGGCTCCAGGAAGCTTATGTGAAAAAAGTGATCGAAACGGTCAATGAATTCGACAATGTGCTCTATGAAATATCCAATGAAAATCATCCCGGATCCACAGCGTGGCAGTATCATATGATTGATTTTATAAAACAGGCAGAATCCGCGATGGGAAAGTCCCACCCGGTGGGTATGACTTTCCAGTACAGGGGAGGTTCCAACCAGACCCTGTTTGAAAGTCATGCGGACTGGATATCACCCAATCCGGAAGGTGGCTACAGGGACGATCCTCCGGCCAGTACGGGAAAGAAGGTCATCATAACAGATACAGATCATCTGTGGGGAATTGGGGGCAACAGCCAGTGGGTCTGGAAGAGTTTTTTCCGCGGTCTCAATCCGATCTTTATGGATCCCTACGACGGGAAGGTCCTGGAACGGGGAGCCGGGTCCGACTGGGCTGAACAGGTCAGGACCGCACTGGGGATCAGCCGCCGGATAGCCGACCGCGTTGACCTTCTGCACCTTGTCCCTTCGGGACAGCTTGCCTCCTCGGGTTATTGCCTGGCTCATCCGGGGACTGAGTACCTGGTTTATGTCCCGGATGAGCAGCCGGTAACTCTGGATCTTGGAGAAGCGGATGGTGAATTCCATGCCACCTGGTTCAGTACCCTTGATGGAACTGACCAGCCGGGCCCGGATATTACAGGAGGTGACAGTATACAACTCTCTTCACCCTTCCAGGGTGGGGAAGCAATTATTCATTTGATAAGATAATAGAAGCCTGCCTTAAATAGACAATTAATCAAATCAGACCGAAATGAAATCAAAGACCAGCTATATCCTTTTGATACTTATAATCCTGGGTTCCGTCTCCTGCAAACAATCCGGGATCCTGGAATCAGAACGAACCATCTCTTTTGACTCAGACTGGAAGTTTATAAAAGATGATCCGGAAGGAGCAGAAAACGCTTCCTATGATGACTCAGGGTGGAGGTCCCTTGACTTGCCGCACGACTGGAGCATTGAAGACCTCCCGGATCAAAGTGACAGTGTGATCGGGCCCTTTTCCAAAGCTTCTACTGCTAAAATGAGAACGGGCTATACCCTAGGCGGGACAGGCTGGTACAGGAAGACATTCACCATAGACAGGGCTGATAGTGAGAAAACCACTTATCTGAATTTTGATGGGGTATTCATGAATTCAGAGATCTGGGTCAACGGAAAACAGGTCGGCCGCCATCCATATGGCTATACCTCATTCTATTTTGATATCACGCCCTATTTAAATCCTGCCGGCCAGAGTAATCTGGTTGCTGTCCGTGTCAGGAATGAAGGCGAAACAGCCCGCTGGTACTCAGGATCGGGCATATACAGGCATACCTGGCTCACACAGGTCAGTCCGGTCCATATCGGGATGTGGGGAGTCTATGTGACCACCCCCTTGGTGGATGAAACATCGGCTGAGATCAGTGTGAAAACGACTGTAGTCTATAATGGTGATGAAACTACTCCTGTGTCGCTACTTCTTGACATTATTGATCCGGATGGCAGGGTTGCAGGGAGCGGGGAAACAGAACTGGAGAAACCAGCCGGTGCAACCAGGGATGTTGAAATGAAAGTAACGGTCAGAGACCCGGCTTTGTGGTCTCTGGATGATCCGCAGCTTTATAAGGCAAGGGTAATGCTGCAAAAAGAAGGAAAAGAGATTGAAGTACTGAATACAACTTTCGGTATACGCACCATCGCATTCACGGCTGACCAGGGATTCCTTTTGAATGGCAAACCGGTTGAACTGGTGGGTGGCTGTTTTCACCACGATAACGGTCCGCTTGGAGCAAAAGCCATCGACCGGGCAGAGGAGAGGAAGATCGAACTGTTTAAAAATGCAGGATACAATGCCATCAGATGCAGTCACAATCCGCCTTCTCCGTACCTTCTCGACGTATGTGACCGTTTGGGGATGCTTGTTCTCAATGAGGCTTTTGATAACTGGGAACAACCAAAGGTCTCGGAGGATGACTACTCTCAATTTTTCAAGGAGTGGTGGAAGAGCGACATTGACTTGTGGGTCAGGCGGGACAGGAACCATCCCTCGGTCATTATGTGGAGCATTGGGAATGAAATACGGGAAGCGCTTGATACGGCCGGATTGAGGATCGCCACAGAACTTACCGGGGCTATTCGTGAACTGGACAATACCCGGGGAGTCACCGAGGGGTTTAATGATTTTTCAAGAAGGAGGGGCCAGCAGAGCAGGTGGCATGATGCGGCCCCCCATCTGGCCCTGCTGGATGTGGTTGGTTATAACTATATGTATGACAGATATGTTGAGGACCATAAGTTATATCCTGAACGGGTAATGGTGGCCACCGAGTTCATGCCATTGTTTTCACTTGAGAACTGGAAAACCGTGGAGGACTATTCCTATGTAATAGGCAATTTTGCATGGGTGGTCATGGATTACCTTGGGGAAGCCGGCGTCGGTTTGTCAAGGATTGTCCCGGATACCCCGGTTCAGCGCGGAGGGATGCTGGGAGGTGGGTTTTTCAGCAGGGATTCCTGGCCGGTATTTAATGATTACCAGGGAGATATTGACCTGGTCGGGAACAAAAAATCCAGGTACTATCACCAGCTTGTGGTATGGAGAAAAAGCCCGGTTGAGATGCTGGTCCATGAACCCATACCTGAAGGCATGAAAGAGAATGTCAGTCCCTGGGGCTGGCCCGAAGAGCTAAAAAGCTGGAACTGGAAAGGACATGAAGGTGAAGCAATGCAGGTACATGTTTATACACGCAGTCCCCTTGTGAGGCTAGAACTGAACGGAGAAGTGATAGGGGAACAGATGGTGGAAGGGGATAGTTCAATTACGGCCACTTTCAGTGTACCGTACGAACCTGGGATACTGATCGCAAACAGCTACAATAACGGAATATTAACCGGGTCCGATACACTGAAGACAACAGGTAACCCTGCCGGGATAATATTGGTAGCCGACAGGACTATGATTCAGGCTGACAGGAACGACCTTTCGTACGTCATGGCAGAAATCATTGATACAGAGGGGAATGTGGTTCCCAGTGATGACGATACCTGGATCAGCTTTGATATCAGCGGGAATGCTGAAATTGCGGGAGTGGGAAGTGGCAACCCGGGTGATATGTCAAGCTTCCAGCAGCCCAGGAAAAAGGCCTGGAGAGGAAAGTGCCTGGCCATTGTTCGCCCGTTGGGAAAACAGGCCGGAACGGTTTCACTGCAGGCAAACGCTGAAGGGTTGACCGCGGCTACTATAGAAATCGACCTGCAATGATGAGGCCTTTCCGGCAGCCTGGGGTACTATTTGCAATTCAATCTACCGGTCTTCCTGCAGCAATATTCTTGCTTCTTTCAATGGACTGTAGAGCCAGATAACTATCACCGAACTTCTTCAGGTTATCTATCTCAACGTCATACTGGTCGAAATGCCTCTCTTCATCTACCACAAGTGATTCAAACAGGGATTTTGAAACTGAATCAGCATTGTTCGAACATTCGATGGCCCATTTGTTATAGTCATCCGCACTTGAGTTTTCCATTTTTGTGGCCATTTCCAGCATCTCCGTAATCTCGTGAATTTTCTTAACCTCCGTAGATGCTATTATTTCTACATCGCCTTTTAAAAAAATGATCCGTTCCGCCAGCTTTTCTATATGCAACATTTCTTCAATGGCAGTTCGCTTAAACAGGCTCGCCAGCAGATCATATCCCTGATCGTCACAGTGAAAATGGAAATACATGTACTGATGAACGGCAGAAAGCTCATCTGCAACAGCTTTGTTTAATAACACAACGCTCTTTTCTTTCATGATGTTATTGTTTTAAAGATTCTCCCTGAACAAGGAACTAATTTAAGAATTAACTGGATAAAAGCTAAACTTAACTGGTAAGTATAATTGTCTGAAATTGCAGGAATAAGTTTTTGAAAATGAGCATCGAAGAAATCCGCAATAAATACCTGGTCAAACCCGTGCTGACCGAAGACCTCCTTACAGGATTATCATGACTTTTTGCTATACATGAAGCTGTATAACAGACTTATATAGAAGCTCCTTCCAGCATTTTCAACCCCTGATCCATGAGTTCGATAAGCCTCATTGAAAAGATTCAGTAGACCGGTATTTACAGTCAGTCCAGGAATCTTATAGCTGCAACGCAGGTTGAATACATTCCATCCGGGGGTACCTCCTTCAGGAATGCGGGAATCATCGATATCACCGGAGCTCAGTCGATCCTGAATGGCTACAAATTGCCACTCAGTCAGGATCTCCAGGTTTTTTACACACTGGAAATGAATCCCAACCATCCCATTCAGCGGTGGGATCCGGCGGAGAGGTTCTTTAGTGGTAACATTCTGTCCATAGGTGTATACCAGGTAACAGTTGACTGAGAGATACCTCAACGGGCGAAGCTGTAATTCACCCTCAAAGCCCCTGATATAAGCCTTACCCATATTTTGCCGTGTATAGACCTGCACACCGTCAATAGAATCCTGGCCCAGATAAGTAGATCTCACATTAGTCATCAGATCGGTCAGGCTGTTGTGATACAGGTGTACTGATCCGCTGAAGTATCTTTGATTTCTCTTAATTCCCAGCTCCCTGTTGAAGGATTTTTCGGGGGAAAGATCAAAGTTAGGGACCTCGTAACGGAAGTCGGCAATTCCGAAACTGGAAACGTCATTGATGTTCGGCGCCCTGAATGCGTTGCTGATGCTGAAGAAGAGTTCTGTATTTTTGAAAATACGATAGGAAGCTCCGAGATTTCCTACCAAGGCATCAGGCCTAATTTTCAAATCACCGAAAATATCATCTGAAAGTCCGAGGATGAAATAGTTATATCGCAATCCGCCATTGAGCTCAAGATTTCCCAGGCTCAGGGTATGCATTGAGAACAAAGACATGTTTGTAATCCAGGCGCTTGAGGGATAAAGTCCTCTTAACGTGGAATCGGTCCCGGTAACCAGGTCGGTTTTCAGGGTGTTGCTCGATACCCGGTCATAGTATAGCTCATAACCGCTAACACCTTTCCAGTTCCTGCCATTGTTTGTCAGGCCTTCCAGGATGAATCCAAGGGAGCGCACCCGGTCCTGCTCTGTGTAAACATCATTACTTCCTGTAAGCAGTTTCTTCCTGGTCTCGTCCGATTTGTGTATAGAAAGTGTGGTGTGGATGCTGGAAAATACCGAGTGGTTCCTGGTAAATTCGTGCCGAAGATAGACCAGATCCCTTATTTGTGGATCAAATTCATAGGTACTGTACTCACGTGTTATTAGTTTATGATAGAGTTGTACATCATTCTGTTTGTGATGCTGCCAGACCAGGCTCAGCGTTTGAAAGGGATTCAACTTTACACGTGCCATCACATCGGTAGCGTATTCATTGTAAGAGGTGTAGTCGAGTCTGCCCAGATTGCCTCCTGCCACAATATTTCCAAAATCCTTCCGGGTAATTCCTGCCATTACTGCGAACTTTTTCGTAGACAGCTGAAGCTGCGCCCTGCCTGTTTTCTCCATATTGTGGCTCATCCATTTGCCATATATTTCCCCTCCGACTTCCATCTTATCATCTGAGAATTGTGGCTTTCTGGATCGCAGATAGATGGCCCCGCCTATGGCATCGGTACCGTACTGAACCGACCCGGGGCCCCGCAGCACCTCGATTTGACTTATCATCAGGGGATCCACCGTATTCAGGTACTGGTTGGGCCCAGAACGGAAGATGGCATTGTTTAAGCGAATGCCGTCCACTAGGATCAGGGTATGGTATCCGGTCAGGCCCCTTACGAAAGGCGAGCCCCCACCCTGGTTGGTCTTTTGCATAAATACACCGGGCATGGCACTCATGGCCTCAGGCATATTCATTGGTGAAAGAGATTCCAGTTGCCGGCTATTCAGGACCGAAATGGCTTCGGGCCTGTCAAATAATGAGGTTTCCGCCCTTTGACCCACCACCACAACGTCGTCGAGGCGAATGGTATCTGCATAATCCAGACTATCTTGTGAATGAGCATTGCCTGAAATCCAAAGGATAATAGCAAGGAGAGGAAGTGTTTTAGTGTGCATTGAGATTCATGATTACAAATCAAAAGAACCCAAAATACCAATATAATAAATATAGAGCAATACAATGAGTATACCAGGATGTGCTGGTCTGCGTGTTCAGGAACAGGATGTTTGCCATCTCGGGTATGGAAGAATAAGGAACGGGAAGCGCAGCATTCTATTCGACCACAAAGCTGAACACATTGGATGCTTTTCCCAGTGATTCAGGATAAAAGTCATACAGGGCTGGCCCATTGACCCGGGGGTACACACGACAATATATGGTATCTGATCTCAGCTGTTCGAATCGGTTGTCCCATACCTCGACCATGATACTTCCCAGCTGCCCATCTAATTCCCAGGCATAAAGAAAACCAACATCATCTGAAACAAACTGATCCATTGATATCGCAGGTGAATCGCTGAAAAAACACCAGTAGGCATATTCGAACTTTGGCAGGCCCGAAAGCCCCTGGAGATTCACATAAAAATAGATCCTGCAATTGGTTTCATCGAAGTGGATACTGTCTATATAGGTTTCAAATGTTGGTATCTTGTGGATATAGTAATTGACAAGGGTCGGGCTGTAGCCCCCCAGGTGGTGAAGCGGGTAATCAGTATACGTGGTGAAGTAGCCTTCCCTTTTCAGATCGACCAGATAATTTCCATAATCTATATCTTCGAAAAGGAACTTCCCCGACGGATCAGTGATGGTCTGAGAATCAAATGTCTCATCCCGTATACTGACCTGAACACCGCTCATATCCTCCTCTAAATAGAAGTTTTCATTATATGCCCATACAAAGCCTGCTATATCCCCGCTCAGAAGCTCAGGTTCTGTTTTGTCACAGGCCACCAGTGCCATAAGAAAGAGAAGTAAAAACAGTATGGCTGGCCTGGTCTCCATTTTTCAGGGCATTATAAAATCCATGACCTTCGAATGCTCGTCTGCCTCCAGGGTTGAATAGGTCCACACTCCTTTATAATAATCAAAATAACCGCTTTCATACGGGTTACAGATGTAAAGGATCAGATAGATCTTTATTCCGCTTTCAAAAGGAATGTCTTCCACATGGAACATCATTTTGTCATAGCCACTCCTGAGAAATGAATTTGCAATGGCTGTCCATTGATAGTGTTTATAGCTTACATCTTTATAATCTGCCATAAAAACCCTGGCAGGCACCGTCCCGCTGGTCCTGTTGGTCGTAATGGCAATGTTGTTTTCCTGCAACCAGTAGAAAGAGGTATTCTGAGTCTCCACCGTTAAAAGTTCGGGAATCTGACCAGTTACCCGTTGGTGTACTTCGTCAACCCAGACCCAGACCGTATCAGAGCCGAATAGCTGGATGCCATATGCATATTTGGTACCGTATCCCTCATTGCTGACTTCCAGTTTGTAGGTACCGTTCCCCAGTCCATCAAGCTGGAAATCTCCATTGCTGTTGGTGAGAGTAGTCTCATCCTGGTAAGGACCCTGGGCGGTTACAAGAAAATCTTCAAGCGGGCCCTCGGATGAGTATCCCAGATTAATCCTCCCCTGGATCACGCTGCTGGTGAACATGGGTTCCGGGTACTCTTCCCCGCAGGAAGAAGTTAGTATTCCTACAACCACCCCTGTAAGAAGGAAGGTGCTATTCCGGAACAATGAAGCTATACTGAGCACTTTCTTCACCAATGTTGGGGTATATGGTTTCATTGAGTTCATAATCAAAATAAGTGTTCACGCCATGGATGCTCCTCCATTGCTCCAGGGGTGGATTGAACGATCCAACAGTATTATAGTAACAGGCCCTGCAATAGACTGTTTCTCCCGGTGAGAATGGCATTCCATCGAAATAAAGGGTTCCCGTATAGATTCCTTCAGCTTTCCAGAGGTTATGTCTTTCAATAAATTCAGCGTCTGAGAGTGAAAAATTGTCCAACCTTGAATAATAAATTTGTAAAGGAAGCCTGTCAGAAAAGTTCGCAACGGTGAAAGAACATACAACTGCAATGCTGTCATCTACGATGCTAAGATTTGTAATGGTGGTAGTAGGCATTTCATAGAGAAAATAGGCAGAATTGTTCGCAGATGGGAGAATAGTGGGTTTTCCGCCCAGGTGCTGCACGACAAATTGCTTGAGTTCTCCGAAACCGCTCTTTTCAAAATGCAATTCATAGGTACCGGTAGGGACCCCCTTCAGCTCGAATCTCCCGTTGCTGTCCGAATTCCCGGTATATGACTGACCCACTCCGATGGCGGTGATCTTTACCTGGCTGTGGTCATACAGCAAATTCCCAAACTGATCGAAGGTATAAAGATAACCCACCATGGAACCCGTCAGCCCGGGCAGGTATTCCTCCTTACTGCAGCCATTGTATATGGCTGGAAGCAAGAGTATTATGAAATACAAAGCACGCAGCCGGGGTTTCATACAGTATATTTATGAAATATTGCCTACATGGCATTCAGGCCGGTTATTTTTTCAGGTGGAAGCAAACTCTAAATGGCTTACAAAACTTGGAGTGAAAGGTTACGATAACTTCTCCATTACTTCTTCAAAAACATCGGCAATTGCACCCTTGAAGTTGCTGTCATTCAGATGAGTTTTCATAAAGGCATCTGCATCTTCCTGTTGGGATTCCGGGAGCACCAATCCTACAGGAAATGCCTGGGTGAGGACGAGCCTGTCGTTCAATATGCTTTTCACATCATCGAAGACCAGTCCGTGTCCGAACTTTTCATCTTTTTTCTTGTAATTACTGCCACAGCAGGTGACAAAAGCCATCTCTTTTATCTGGGCATTGTATTTTTTTACGAAACTCCTTAATGGAGGAATAAAACGTCCCATAAAGATGGGACCAACCAGGATGACCCTGTCATAGTTGGAGATCTGTCTTTTCAATGACCTTATCCCCGGATTCAGGTTCATCAGGAAAAGACTAAAAGCATTTATCCGGGGCCTGATGAGCTCCAGGTCACAGGATAAGCGCCCGGCGATTTTCCTTGCCAGAAATTCATTGGATCCTTTTCTGGAATAATAGATTACAATGGGTCTCATTTGTCGGGGTGTTTTAATATATGCATAGTTAAAAGTAAGATTGTTGATTTTAATCTGGGCCTTACATTTTGAAAAATCGGTGAATATTCAGCCAAGTATCTAATGGATCAATTTCAGCGCAATGAACATCGATCACTTCTGTTTCCTGGTGGTTGATGGCCTGACAAGGGTTGGAAGTGGAATACTTGATTCAATCTGCAAATACTCACCCAGGGGTTGTGGGTCGTGGGTCCGTGCCCACTGAGTCGTGAGATCGTATTGTTGCTGCATATGATCAAAATTGAACAACAGGAAATTCTGTTTAAAATCAGGGACCCATATATAGGTCAGGGGTAAGAGTTCAGGAGCTTCGGAAGCAAAAGCCTCAAGTCTTTTGATAATTCCTTTTTGAAGGATGGCATCGAGAGAGATCCCCAGCCGGTCAAACAAGCCATTGTCCTGAATGCCAAGCCCTTTTAACTCTTCGCTTACTTCAGCAAGATCATCGCTTTTCCTGCTGACCACAAAAACCTTTTCCACGTCGAAACCCCGGCATCTCTCAAATTCCAAAAGTGAATGAAAAGGAACATGGTCATCACCCACCCCACCGTCAATGTATTCCACATCTGGGATAGTTTTTACATTGTTGATCCTGACCTTCGGAAAAACAACAGGGAAGGCTGATGACGCCATCAGGATATCCACAAGGTTTAATGTTGTATCGGTTTCATCGTTGATCTTCCGACTGCACATCCTGTATACTTTCTTTTTGGCACCCAGTTCCTCGAGGTGGGTGAAAGATATCTCGGTAACAATCGGAAGGTCGCCAATGGTGATATAGCCCAATTTATCTTCAACAATCCTCTTGTAAAGGGCTCTTGCGGGGGAAGTATTTACAGGGATCTTACCATCGTCCTGTAAAAATACATCACTATTTTTAAGATTAAAAAGGATATCCTTGTAGTCATCCCAGGACATTTTGCCGCTTAGAATGGCATTTAACATGACCGAGTTAAGTGCCCCGGAGCTTACTCCCGAAATAAATACTACATTATTTAATTGACCCCTTCGGTCCAGTTCCTCAAGCAATGCCGCTTCCTGGGGAATGCGAGCTGCAGCTCCGGTCAGTATCACGGCAACCCCTTCTCTTTGATGAGGAAGAACAGGTTCATCACCATGAGGTCCATTTCTAAGTATAAGAATCAAAACAACCACGAACAAGCCTGAAGCTGTTACAAGGATGATTTTCTTCATTCAGGAATGCCTTAAAAATATATTAAGTAATTCGATCATTAAATGTACTGTAAAGACATAATAAAACTCTTCTGATGCGCCATCTTTTTATTCTATCGTAGTATCATTTTTTTATAGTAAACTTATAATAGTCTAACTTTGTAATTAAGCTTTTCAATATATATATGCATCCTTTTGTTCATTCCATCAAGCAACACCAAAAAATTATTCTTCAGGTTGCGTTTGGCCTGCTATTCGTTGCACTAGGCATCTACTTTTTTAAACATGAAATAGGAGAACTTTCTGATGTGCGGGGAACATTGGCCCATGCAAAGCCGGTATGGTTATTATGGGGTTTCGTGTTACTTTGTGTTTTCTTAATCGTGCAGGGAATGATGTACCAGCAAAGTTTCAAAGCCATACATGAAAAGATTCGTTTGAGTACAGGCATAAACCTTTACCTGAAGCGGAACCTGGTCAGTGTGTTCCTGCCTGCGGGGGCTGTGACAAACATGTTTTTTTTCAATGAGTCGGTTGAGCGAAAGGATGGCGTAAATAAAACCCAGATCTATTATGCATCCTCTATATTTTCCATCTGCTCCATTCTGTCCGGTATTATTATCGGATTGCCAGCCCTGTTCTGGCTGATATTGAAGCAAAGTGTTTCAAAACAGATGATCATCGGGATTCTACTGGTCATCATCCTGCTGGGATTGTTGACCGTTTCGGTCATCAGTTTTCTACGCAAGGGGAGGGTGTTTCATTTTTTAGAAGAACGGTTCCCGGAATTTGTTGAGGTCCTCAGCGAATTGAGCCAACAGGCTTTCAGCCGGAAAAAATTCTGGCTGGTAATGGGCTTATCGGTCCTGATCGAAGTCATTGGAATTTCTCACCTCTATATTGCAACTAAAGCCCTGGGAGGAAGCCCGACGCTGGCCATGGCCGCCATTGGTTATGCCATCGTTTTGCTGTTGCTTATGAGTTCACCTTTCTTAAGAGGAATAGGTGCTGTGGAGGCAGCTTTGACATATACCCTGACACTTTTTGGATTTTCCGCGGTAATGGCCTTATCGGTGGCTATATTATTCAGGTTTTTTGAATTCTGGGCGGTGCTGTTATTTGGGATTATGGCGATGGTGGCGCAAAGAGACAACATCGTCGTACGCCTTTTCCCGGCGCTCCTGTTGTTTTTGCTTGGGGTTGTCAATATCATTTCTGGCATATCACCGGCCTTGCCGGAACGAATGGACTCTCTCTTAAGGTTTATACCGCTGGGGGCTATTGAGGCCTCGACATGGCTGGTGATTCTCGCCGGGATCATCATGCTAGCCACCTCTATTTATCTGGTCAGAGGATTGCGAAATGCCTGGATCCTGGCGCTGTTTCTGAGCGGACTTTCATTGATTGCGCATTTGACCAAAGGGATTGATTGGGAAGAGGCAACAGTGGCGCTGGTTACTCTTGTAAGCCTCATTTACCAACGGCGTGAATATTTTATTAAACCTGATCTGAAACTGGCAAAGCGAAGTCTCTTCCCCGGCCTGGTGATGGTTTTGTCTGTCATTTTCTTTGGCACTATCGCTTTCTGGCGACTCAATACGCACCATTTCAATACGGATTTTAGTTTATGGGAAAGTTTCCAGGAATCAGTCAGCGCCTTTTTATTATTGCACTCTGATCTGAATCCGGCCACTGCCTTCGGAAGACAATTGATGGTTGGATTGAACCTGTTGGGTGGGACTACACTGGTTTACTGTTTGTTTCTGCTATTCAGGCCCCTGATCATAAAGCCTGCAACAACAGATATTGAAGACATGGAAAGGGCCAGGGGGCTGGTTGAGAAATATGGGAACAGCAGCCTCGACTATTTCAAAACATATTCAGATAAAAAGTATTGGTTCAACCAGGAAGATGATGCGTTTGTTGCATTTAAGACCTCTCTGATTTATGCGATCGTACTGGAAAATCCAGTTTGCAAAAATAAGACTGTTTTAGCCAGAAGTGTTCTGGCATTTGATAAGTATTGCCGGCAGAATGGATTGCGTTCTGTTTATTATCGCATACCGGAGAAGGTAAAGGAGCAGTTTGAAAAACTGGGTAAAAAGATCATTCCCATAGGAGAGGTTGCTGTGGTAAACCTGGAAACCTGGACAGTGTCAGGCGGCAGTAAATCGGGATTGCGCAATGAGGTGAACAAACTTACAAAGCTGGGATATACATTCAAAGTGAATCCCCCACCACAAAAAGATGCTTTTCTTCAGCAGTTAAAGGCTGTCAGTGATAGTTGGATGAACGAGACGGACCGAACGGAACTGGTATTCTCTCAGGGGCTTTTCGATGAAAAAGAATTAAAGAACCAGACGATACTGAGCGTAGAGAATCCGGAGGGAAAGGTGGCCGGTTTTGTCAATATAATTCCGGACAATGATCCCGGTGAAGCCAACTTCGACCTGATGCGTAAAACCGAAGATGCACCAAACGGTACCATGGACTTTCTGTTTGTGAGAATGTTTGAATACCTCAAGACAGAAGGATTCAAATCCTGCAATATGGGCATGGTACCCTTTTCAGGCATTGATAAGCCGGAGAATGTTCAGGAGAGGGTCCTTAAACTGGCATTTGAACGTATCCATCGGTTCGGGCACTACAGAAGCCTGCGGAACTATAAAGAGAAATTCGATCCAGTATGGGAGATGATGTATCTGGCATATGACGCTCCTTCGGACCTGATATATCTGCCCAGTGCACTTGAAAGAGTATTTGAACCCTGAGATATTACAGGCGAATAATCCGTAGTTCATTTTCGCCGAAATGGTGTATTAAATATGATGAGTTTATCACCGGTAGGAAGAACCCGAAGCATTATTATGAGCCGGCGCTTGTAACTGAGAGATTTTTTCTTTCTTTTTTTCTTACCAGGTACGTAATGAAGATGACCATACCCAGAAATAGAAGTATTCCAATAACATATATACTCTATTAAATTCCAAGTCTTAAGCCACCATTTTTGTGGAGCTGTTAATATTTCTTCCCAGGAAAAAGTAAAACGAATCTGAGCTATAAGTTCCTGTCAATCCTATAGCCATCACAATCCAGAGATTTAAATAACCATGGTGAGCAGCGATGACAGAACTGATCATTACCATTTCTCCTTCAAAAAAGATCCCACAAAAAATCCCGAGGTAAATCAAAATAACATGCATCAGTCAACTTTTTTAAATTCCGGTATGATAATTCCAAGAGGCTTCTCGTAATTAAAATAACTTCCAGACCAATCAAGCAATGTTCTGAGCTTATTTCTAAAACCGATAAGAGACATTATATGGATGAACATCCAAACAAACCAGGCAAACAATCCTTGAAATTTCCATTTTGGCAGATCAACGACCGCCCGTTTCCTTCCAATGGTTGCCATCACACCTTTGTCTTTATAGACAAAAGGAACCATGGGCTTCCCGGATAATAACAATCTGAAATTTTCAGATAAGCGGGCAGCCTGTTGTATAGCTACGGGTGCCAGCATTGGCAAGCCTTTCGGATGACTCTCAGAACCGCAGGCTGATACATCCCCAATAGCAAAAACATGATCATTTCCTAGAACTCTGTTAAATGCATCCACCTGGATTCTTTTGCCACTAAGATAACCATCCTGCTCTATTCCTGTAATCATTACAGGTTTCACCCCGGCAGTCCAAATCACAGTATCGGACCTAATAATATCTCCATTTTCCAGGATTAGCTGGCTACCATCATAGCTATTAACCTGCGCAGATGTTTTAATGATGATCCCCAGATTTTCCAGGTATCTGTATGCATGATCTGATGATTCTTCGGACATGACTGGAAGTAACCTGGGAGAAGCTTCAAATAAATAGATGTGCATCCTGGATAGATCCAATTCAGGGAAGTCCCTTGGAAGCACATATCTTTTCATTTCAGCAATCGCTCCCGCCAGCTCAAGACCCGCGGGACCTCCTCCTATAATTGCTATGTTAATAGCTTCCTCCTGTTCCTGAGGATTCTCAATGATTAAAGCACGTTCAAGGTTTTGCATGATCTGGCTTCTGATATTAAATGCATCCGTTAGCGATTTGAGTGTTAGCAAATGATCTTTCACAGGTTCAAAATCAAAGTAATTATTGGTGCTTCCCATAGCCAGTACCAGGTAATCATAGGTTAGATTTCCAATGTTGGTATGAACCATTTTTTCGGTTTGATCTATTGAATTGACTTCAGCCATTCTGAAAAACACCTTATTCATTTTTCTGAATATTTTCCGGACCGGGTATACAATATTATCCGCTTCAAGTCCGCCGGTGGCCACCTGGTATAACAGGGGCTGAAATGTATGGTAGTTATGTTTGTCTAACAGCAGTACTTGCACATTGCACCTCCTCAGTTTTTTTGCCAGGGTAAGCCCCCCGAATCCGCATCCGACTATTACAATTCTGGTGATCCTATTCCTGGTTTTCATTTTCAATATGACATTTATGCAAGATACGATGTGCAATCGGGGCAAAAAATACGGCTACCGTGGTTAAGTAAGCAATACTGCTGAATAAGGAATAACAACATTGTTATTCTGATAAGATGTATCATGAATAGGAAACATGTAACGTCGGTTTTCTGTTCAATCTTCCTTATAATGATTACATTCATTTCAAAATCAGATTTTACAAATATTATCTATCATCGCTTTACGCAAAAGCAATAACGTTTGGGAAGTTACTCCTGCCTGGCACTTTAATAAGGTTATTAATCAATAGTTTTATACTGTTAAATAATTTCAGGAAGAGACAGATTCACGCATCGTGGCGGCTGAATTTGTACTCAACAAAGGAAAGGGCTATTTTAGAAGTAGTAAACGAATAGAAATGTCCGATCCTCTTATCCTGGAATTAAAGAAGCATATCGATGCCATTGCCTTGCTAAATTCTGATGCCTGGGTCGAATTGGAAAACATCGTTCATCTCACAGAAGTTAAAAACGAAGATTTTCTGGTCAAAGAGGGAGCCCTGGAAATGAATGAAGTTTTTCTTGTCCGGGGAATCTTAAGGAGCTTCTACCGGTCCTATGATGGAGAGGAGATAAATGTGGCGTTTTATACAGAAAAAAATGTACTGCCACCACATTATTTCCGGACAAAAAACAGTATAAGTCACCTGAATATCCAGGCTTTATCAGATGTGGTTGTGGCAGAGTTTAATGCCGATCAATTTTCAGCATTGCGTTATAGGCATGAAAGCCTGATGAGTTATGGAAATGTAATTGTTGAGCGTGAGCTGGAATATAAAACACAGAGAGAGATACTCCTGCTGACCAAAAATGCAGAGGAGAGGTACAAGACATTCAGGGAGATGTATCCCGGGCTTGAAAATTACATTTCGCAGTACCATATTGCCTCCTACCTCGGCATTACTCCAGTATCTCTGAGCCGGATCCGGAATAGTATGGTTAAAAAGTAGTGACTCCCCCATTTTTTATCAAATGTTAATGTTTCGGTATTGAGCATGCCATTCCTTTGTAAAAAAAGCAAAGAGATGAAAACGCGAAATATACATCCGATCTGGTTGCTGGTATCCGGAGTGATATTAATAGCCGGGACCCATATGACTTTTAACATGGGGATTTTAGCCTGGTTTAGTGCTGTTCCTTTCCTGTTGTACCTTGATAGAACCAGCGGCTTTAAGTCCAGGCTCTATTTTGGGCTGGCAATGATTCTGGCCTGGAGTTTATGTGTGTTAAAGATTACCACCGATCCCCTTCCATTGGCAATGGTTCCCATGTTCTCCATTCCACTTGCACTGATACAGATGCCCGGATACCTTATATGGGCAAAATTCAGAAATAAAAAAGGATCCGCTTTACTTTTCCCGGCTGTGATGGTGGTGATGGAATGGATTCAATATACACTGACGCCACTGGGGAGCTGGAGTGCGGCAGCTTATACCCAGACTGATAACATCGTGCTATTGCAGTTGGTCTCCATATTTGGTATGGCAGGTCCTGGATTTGTTATTTACTATGTAAATGTTATGCTGGCGAAGATTATCGTAGATCCAAAAGATATCAGTAGGAAAATACTCCCTGTATCTGTTATTCTGATTGTCATCCTGATCTTTGGATCGTTGAGAATAGATATTTATAAGTCAGCGGGGAGGGACGAAATAAAGGGTGCCGCTGTGGGCACTGATTCAGAAGTGAGCGGTCTTCCTCTGCCTTCACCGGAAGTTCGCAAATCAAATCAGGCCACATTGATTGAACGGACAGAAAAGTCTGCTGCCGCAGGTGCAAAACTGGTGGTTTGGAATGAGGCATCCACAGCCATTCTTCCAGATGAGGAAATGGAATGGAACAAAAAACTATCTGCCGTGGCAGGTGAGCATCATATAACCCTTGTAGCTGCTTATGTAGTTCCCGTTTCGGAATCACCATTCAGGTTTGAGAATAAATACAAGATGTACAGGCCGGACGGAAGCCTTGGCTATACCTACAATAAGCACGAACCCGTGCCCGGAGAACCAGCAGAAAAAGGAAGAGAAATCATCGAAACCATTAACATAGATGAGATTGAACTGGGAGGAGTTATTTGCTACGATTATGATTTTCCCTATCTGGCAAAAGCATTTGGCCGGAATGATGCAGACATAGTAGCCGTCCCCTCATCGGATTGGCGAGGAATTGATCCGATTCATACTAAAATGGCGGCCTTAAGGTCGATCGAGCAAGGTCATTCTGTATTAAGATCGACCCGGTTTGGACTCTCAGCAGCCATCAATCCCATTGGAGAATTCACTGCGCAAATGGACAGTTTTGATGCCAATGATCGTGTGATGATCACTAATCTTCCAGAAAGCAATGTATTTACAGTTTATAGCCTGATTGGAAACCTGTTTGTTTATTTGTGCATCGCCTGGATTATCATCTATTTAATGATTGGAACAAAACTGGTTGCATTCAAAAAGTAGAACATTGAAATATTCAATTGTCATTAATTTCAGGTGCTAGTCATCCGTTGATGAACTTAGAAGAGATAGGTGAATACTGCATTGGCAAACCGGATGTCACCGAAAGCCTTCCTTTTAACGACACCGCCCTGGTCTTCAATGTAGAGGAGAAGATGTTTGCCCGCTCGACCTGTCTGGGGACAGCAGGGGCGTAGCCCTGAAATGCGATCCTGACCGGGCCATAGACCTGAGGTTTTTACTCATACCTGAGTGATTCGACCGGATTACGGTTGGCAGCTCTCCAGCTCTGCAAACTTACTGTCACCAGTGCAATAAGTACAGTCAGGAGTCCGGCAACTAGAAAGACAAATAGACTTATTCCCGTTCTGTAAGCAAATTCCTTCAACCACTCATTTACTGCATACCAGGCTATGGGACAGGATAACAGGAATGCGATCCCGATCCACTTAAGGAAACCACGGTTCATCATTGACAGGATTTCCCAGCTGCGAGCCCCATTCACCTTGCGGATACCGATCTCTTTCTTGCGCTGCTCCGAAAGGAAAGTAACCAATCCGAACAAGCCCAGAAGGGACAGCAGAATGGCGATGATGGTAAAGCTCCCGATAATCCTTGCAAAGCGTTTCTCTTCCCCATAATTTTCAAAATACTTTTCCCTGACATAAAAATAGCGGAACGGGAGGTCCGGAAACAATTTTTGCCATTCGGATTCCATGAAGGTAATGGTTTCCTTTTCCTTTTCCTTTTCCGGAGAGATCCTGAAAGTCAGGAATGCCGGAAAATTATTATGTTCTCCGAAACGGTAGACCATGGGTTGGATGGGTTCCCGCAGTGTGGAGGTATGTATGTCTTTCAACACTCCGATCACCGGAAATGACTCTCCCTGCTGGCGGAACTTCATGAACTTTCCATCGACGTTTTCCCACCCGATTGTCCGTAATGCAGTCTCATTGACAATAAATGCGTCATGGTCAGTACTGTATTCAGGGGAAAAAAACCTCCCTTGTGCCAGTTGGATACCAAAAACTTCGGCGAAATGTTCATCCACGGCTGTTGAGATGACAAGGCATTCATCGATCTTCGCATCATTGGGGACCAGTGTAAAGCTGTTTTGGTAATAATAGCCTGGAATATTCTCTGTCGCCGATCCCTGGCTGAATCCATATCGGGACTTCTGTGGCTCCACATTTTCCATATACAATTTTACCCGGGAATAGGACTGACCGTCTTCATTGGGTATCCCATTCAACTCAATAGCCATCAGGTTTTCATTGTTAAATCCTAAATCTGCGTGTTTCATGAAAGCCACCTGCTTGTAGATAAAAAGCTGAACGATGATCAGCGAAATGGCCAAGGTAAACTGAAATATGATCATGGCATTTCGTGATGACCCAGAGCCTTGCATAATGATTCCTCTGGATTGAACCAGCTGGATGGGTTCTGCGCGGAGAAAGGACCGGCCAGGCAGGAAACCCGTTATGAAAACCGTAATCAACAGGGTTATTCCCAGGATGGACCAGACAACTGGATCTGATAACTGCTGTCCCACCGGCCTCTGGGTAAGTGATTCGATAAAGGGCATGGCCATGAGGCAAACAAGTATGGAGATTCCAAGGGCCCCAATGAATACAAAAAATGCAGCCCATATATGCATGCGTATTACTTGTCCGGACCTGGCCCCCATGATTTGCCGGATTCCTGTATCTACGTTCCGCCGGGCCGATTGAGCGGCTGACAGGTTGATATAATTTATACAGGCAATCAGGAGGGTAACCAGGGTAATGCTGGCAAGGATCAGGAGATAGGAACGAGGTACAGGTGGTGATTCGTAATCAAGAACAGAAGTATCAAAATGCGATCCCCTGAAAGGGCGGGTCGTAAAGGTACTTCTTCCCTGCAGGAATTCAGGATAATGCCGGGCGGGGATCTCCTGCAGATGGGATTCAAATTCAGCCTGACTGCTTCCTGGGTGAAGCATCACGAAAACCTTCATTCCTCCGTTCCACCATGCCTCATTGTAGTCTGGCCGAATAAAGGACCGTGCTTTTTCCGGAAGCAGGACATCAAAATGAACCGATGAGTTCCGGGGCAAATCCCTGAAGATCCCGGATATGGTAAGGGGATGGTCATCCACACTTACAGACTTTCCGAGAGGGTCCTCATCACCGAATAGGGTCCTTGCGAATTTCTCAGACACCACAATACGGTCCGGTGCATTGGCCAGTTCTTCCCGGTTTCCGGCCAGCAGTTCGTAACTAAAGATCTCCATAAAATCATTATCTACCGAGGCACCGGTAAATCCTGAATACTGGCGATCATTGCACTCGAATTCGGTCTCTTGTCGGATCATTTGAGATATTCCCGTTGCATACTTTACTTCGGGGAATTCACTAAGGATGACCGAAGGGAGAGGCAGGGGACAGGAACTTTCAAATTTATCCGACTTTAGATCATGCAGAAGAACCTGCAATATCTCATCCCTGTTTGGATGACAGCTGTCGAATGATGCTTCATAGGTGATCAGCATCACCATCATAACTACCAGGGACAGACCGAGTGAAAGACTGACAGCATTCAATAGGGTGAACCTGAGTGTTCCCCTTAGTAATTGTATTGCTGATTTAAGGTAATATCTTATCATCCGGGCCTCTTTTTTTAATTTCAAATTTATATCCCAGGCTACAATAGGACTTTATGCGGCACGATCCTGCCATCAAGCATATTTACGATACGGTGGGCATAGGACGAGTCCCGTTCAGAATGTGTGACCATCAGGACCGTTGTTCCCTCCTTATTCACTTCAGTGAGTAATTCCATGACCTGGATGCCGTTATTTGAATCCAGATTTCCGGTAGGTTCATCCGCAAGGATCATCCAGGGCATGGATACCAAAGCCCTGCAGATAGCTACTCGTTGCTGTTGTCCCCCGGATAATTGCTGGGGGTAATGCTTTACCCTGTGGCTAATCTTCATCCGGTCCAAAACAGCCATAACCCGCTTCCGGCGTTCATTGGCGCTCACTCTCATAAAATAGAGCGGCAATTCAACATTGTCAAAAACGTTGATTTCATCAATCAGGTTGAAATTCTGGAAGATGAAACCGATCTTCCCTTTTCTTTTTTCTACCCTCTCCTTCTCCCTGAGTCCTGAGACTTCATCACCAGCAAAATGGTATCTGCCACCAGTGGGATGGTCGATCATACCAATCACATTGAGAAGTGTGGATTTCCCACAGCCAGATGGACCCATTATCGCAATAAACTCACCCTTTTTCACTCCAAGACTGATCCCGTCAAGAGCTGATGTTTCAATTTCATCAGTCCGGAATGTCTTTTTGAGCCCATCGGTTTTAACAATCAGATCTTCTTCCATAACGTGAGGAATTTATCATGGGTCATTTAAAATTCAAATGTAATGCCATAATCTGTAACAGCATGTATATCAAATATTAATAACTCGCCAGCTTAAATAAGACGTCAAATATTTTTACACCCTTTGTTAAATCGTTTGTCAATATAGTATTTTGGCTTTATGAATACTGGAAAGGTTCTTGTTGTTGACGATAACAAAAAGATACTGGATGCATTGCGCTTGTTGCTCAAGTATCATTATGAGCAAGTGATGACCTGCAACAATCCAGAAAGGATACCGGAGCTTCTGGGAAAGGAGATTTTCGATGTGATCCTGCTGGATATGAATTTTAAGGCCGGTATAAACTCCGGGAACGAGGGTCTTTTTTGGCTAAAAGAGATTAACAGAAAGCAACAGGGAGCGAGCGTGGTAATGATCACAGCTTACGGGGATATTAACCTGGCTGTGAAAGCCATCAAAGAAGGGGCATTCGATTTCGTCCTGAAGCCGTGGGAGAATGAAAAATTACTGGCCACCATCGAAGCAGCGTTCAGGTTCAGTATATCCAGGCAGGAATTAAGTAAACTGAAAGGCAAGGAGAGTTTTCTGATTTCCGAGATCAATAAGCCGGGGCAAAACCTTGTGGGATCTTCAGAAGCCATACAGCAAGTGCTGGAAATGGCCGAGAAAGTAGCAGGTACTGATGCCAACGTGCTGATAACAGGGGAGAATGGTACAGGCAAAGAATTACTGGCGAGGGAAATCCACCGTATGTCCACAAGGGCTCAGGAAGTCCTTGTGACGGTGGATGTAGGAGCCATTCCCGAAACCCTGTTCGAAAGCGAATTATTCGGTCATGAGAAGGGAGCCTTTACGGATGCAAAGGAAATGCGTAAAGGCAGATTCGAGCTGGCTGATGAAGGAACACTTTTCCTTGACGAGATTGGTAATCTGAACCTGCCCATGCAGGCCAAACTACTGAATGCCCTGCAAAACAGGCAGATTACAAGGATCGGAGGTAACCAACCGATTTCTGTGAACATTAGGTTGATCTGTGCCACCAACACAGACCTGGAATATTCCATTCAAGGGGGATCATTCAGGGAGGACTTGTTCTACAGAATCAATACCATAGTACTAGAGATGCCACCATTAAGGGAACGGAAGGGGGATGTAGAGGAACTGGCAAACTATTTCCTCGAAATCTACTCCCGAAAATATGAACGCAAAAGCCTGCATATTAGTCCTTCGGCAGTGATGAAACTCAATGCATACTCTTGGCCGGGTAATGTCAGGGAACTCCAGCATGTTGTTGAGAGGGCCGTTATCATGTCCAATAACGTCATAATGAAAAGCGAGGATTTTCTTCTGGAACAGAAGAACTGGAAAAAGATGCAACCTTCGACTCTGGAAGAAATGGAAAGAACGATGATTGAAGCCAGCCTTGAAAGAAACCAGGGAAACCTGACGAAGGCAGCCTCACAACTCGGGATTACACGGCAAACCCTTTACAATAAGATAAAAAGGTATCAATAAACTTCATGGAAGGATGTATACCCGGAACCTGCTACTGAAAATTATTTTGCTGATCCTCTCGCTCATATCCACTGTAGCATTCTGCACGTATTTCTTGTACACGGCAAAATACCTGTATTCGTTAGTATTGATACTGCCTGTATCGTTCGAGATTCTGTATCTCGTATACCTGTACAGGAGTACCAACCGGAAAATCACTTATTTCTTTGATTCCGTTGGGAACGGGGATATAAGTTCGACCTTCCCGGAAAACGTAAAAGATAAAACCCTGCGAGAGCTGCATAAGAGCCTTAACCGGGTCAACAGAATCTTTGCCATGACCAGGACCGAGACTGAAACAAAAGAACAATTCTACCGATCATTGATCCGACATGCAAAAACCGGACTGATGGCAGTCAATCCGGAGGGCAGGATCCTGGAAATTAACCCTTCTCTGGAAAACATGTTTGGTTCATACACACTCTCGGTACTTAATGATTTTAATAAGATTGATCCCCGCATACCTGATTTGGTGAACACCCTTGAGCCCGGCATGCCTGCGATTCTTAAAGTACGAGTCGACACTGAACTACAGCAATTACTTTTTAATAAGGCGATTTTCCAGACGAAGAACGGCGAAGTAAGCATCCTGTCCATAGATAATATCAAGAATGAACTGGATCAAAAGGAACTGGAATCATGGATAAGACTGATCCGGGTTCTTAACCATGAAATAGTTAACGCCGTAACCCCTATCTCTACACTGAGTACTACGATTCACGGACTCTTTCATAAGGAGGGAAAACTATATGTTTCCGGAATTTCGAAAGAGGTACTTTCTGATACGGCCGATGCTCTTAGAAACATCGATACACATGCAAAAGGGTTAATGGAATTTGTGGATTCCTACCGGAAGTTTACCAGGATACCTGAACCGGATTTTCAGGAGATACTGCTAGAGGATTTTATCCGTGATGAGATCATCTCACTCAAAGGCAATTTCGAAGAAGAACATGTTGAGATCAATACAACGGCTGATCCGGAAGGAGTAACCATTCTGGCGGACCCCGGGCTGCTTCAAAGGTTATTTTCCAACCTGCTGATTAATGCCATACAGTCGATGGAAAAATGTAGCAAGAAGAGGATTGATATCTCGACAAGCATTACTTATCATAACCGGACCATCGTGAAGATTGCTGATTCAGGCGAAGGCATTCCTGAAGATCAATTGGACCAGGTATTTGTTCCTTTCTTTTCGACCAAGGAAAATGGCTCAGGCATAGGTTTAAGTCTGAGCCGGCAGATCATGCAGCTGCACAAAGGGGAGATCAGTATTAGTTCCAGGATTGGAGAAGGAACAGAGGTGAGCCTGATTTTTTGACTTATGAAAGTAGAAGAGATCCGTGAACACTGCTCCTGACCTGTCTGAGGACAGCAGGGACCTGACCCTGAAAAGAGATCCCGACCGGGCCATCGAACTGCGAGAGCTGCATCCCGAAGTAACTCCTGCCTGGCACTTTAATAAGGACATAATGATTTTAGTTTATACTGCAATCTTACTTGTGGTTATTTGATATACTCTGATCCAGGAGTAAAATCCATGACCCTAATTCTTCCGAAAAATGATGGTTACAACTCATGCAAAAGACTTACTGTTTCAGGAGCGGTCTTTTCATATCTTTGGGAATATAATAAAACGATTTAAGCTGAGAACATTTAATGAAAACTGGAAATTTAAAAGGTGATATTTTTGGCGGATTAACTGCAGGAATTGTTGCATTACCTCTGGCACTGGCTTTTGGTGTGCAATCAGGCATGGGTGCAAGTGCAGGCCTTTATGGAGCCATGATTCTGGGGCTGTTTGCTGCCATTTTTGGTGGAACAAATGCGCAGATCAGCGGCC
>Ga0075308_1000069_pt1 | contig 37005 bp, 29 predicted proteins | sample Joice_ThreeSqA_D_3_FD_120062 | JGI IMG/M metagenome (GOLD analysis project Ga0075308, IMG submission 120062) | Natural and restored wetland microbial communities from the San Francisco Bay, California, USA, that impact long-term carbon... | ecosystem: Environmental > Terrestrial > Soil >... | reverse complement strand
CGGAACAGCGAACCGCAGAATATTGAATATCGAATCGCCCTTCGATCCGCCTGCGGCGGAACATTCTTTATTCGATATTCAATATTCGCCTTTTCAACGCACGGTCTTGTAATAAGCCTGGATCTTAATCCCGTCCGCCACCCAGGATTCTGAGAAGCATCAGGAAGAGATTGATAAAATCCAGGTACAACTTAAGGGCTCCTAAAATAGCGCCTTTTCTGACCACCCCGGCTCCAAGGTCGTCAGGCTGATTGACGGCCATGGTTTTAAGATGCTGGGTATCATAGGCCGTCAGGCCCACAAAAACAATGACGCCGATGTAGCTGATAATCATGCTCATCGCTGAACTGCGGAAAAACATGTTCACCACGGAGGCAATGATGATGCCGATCAGCCCCATGGTCATAAAGCCGCCCATGGAGGTTAGATCCCGTTTGGTGGTCCATCCGTAAATGCTGCAGGCGACAAAGGTTGCCGCACAGATAAAAAATGTTGAAGTAATGGATGAAGCGGTATACACCAGAAAAACAAAGGACAGGGTTGCACCGTTTAAAATCGAATATCCAACAAACAGGGCTGTCGCTGTGGAGGCCTGCATTTTCTGTATCCTGGCGCTGATAATGAACACGAGGGCAAGCTCTCCGATAAGGAGGCCGAAAAACAATATCCTGTTTCCGAAAATCGCTTGGACCAGGGCAGGTGTGTTGGCGACGTAATAGGCTACAAAGCCGGTAAGCCCCAGACCGATTGCCATCCAGTTATACACACTGCGGATAAATTCGTTGACGCGCGTTTGAATTTGCGTCTGCTTAAGGGATACTGAATCCATTTATTTCCTCCTGAATAAAGGTTTAACCGCTAGAAATCGACTGAAATGCCGCAAATCAATGATCTAAATATAACACAGTCGACGATATTTTCAAGATCTGGATATTGCAATTATTCATGGTTAATTCATTTTTGAACAACTAAAATCAAAAGTTACATGAAACCGGAACAAATATACCAGGAACTCAAGGATCTGGCTGAAAAATTGGCGGTGACCGTTTCCGAACAGAATCTGCAAACAGCCGGAATAAAGGTAAAAAGCGGTCTGTGCACCGTTAAAGGCAAGGACATCTTTATCATGGACAAGCACAAATCCATTCACAAAAAGGTCAAAATCCTGGCCACTCAACTTGCCAAAATGCCCACTGATAACATTTACCTCATTCCGGCTATCCGGGAAATTATAGATAAACATGCTGAAAAATCCAAAACTGAATAAAAGTGACGGAAGGGGATCTTCCGGAGCCTTTTGGCATTTTGATGGCCCGGTATCTGTGGTTGTACTTAAAAGTTTACATAATATATCTTATCAGACCTTGATAAAATAACCCGGGGCCGGTGATTGATTCACCCAATACTCTAATTGAAAGTTTGTGATGTTCGAAAACAATAATCCAATTCTCAATCCCGGCAACGGGATCAAACGGAAAATCTATTCCGTTTCCGAGCTTAACGCTAATATAAAAACTCTATTGGAAGAAAGCTTTCCGTTTATCTGGATTTTTGGTGAGATTTCCAACTTTCGCATCCCTGCCTCCGGTCATTATTATTTTTCTTTAAAAGATGGGGCTTCCCAGATCAGTGCGGTGATGTTTCGAGGACAGCAACGCAAAATGAAATTTGAGCCGGAAGATGGCATGAGTGTTACCGGTATGGGGCGTATCAGCGTGTATGAACCCCGCGGGACCTATCAGATCATTCTGGAGTATCTGGAACCCTCGGGCATCGGTGCATTGCAGGTCGCCTTTGAACAGCTTAAAAACAGGCTGGCTGAGGAAGGACTCTTTAAGGATGAAAACAAAATTGAATTGCCATTTATTCCTAATAAAATCGGTGTGATAACATCCAAATCGGGTGCTGTTGTCCATGATATCCTGCAGGTAGTCAACCGCCGCTTTCCCAATGTCACCATCCAGATTTTCCCGGTTAAAGTGCAGGGCGAAGGCGCTGTCGAGGAAATTGTTTCCGCCTTGGGGTTGCTCAACAGCCTGGGCGAATGCGATGTCGCCATATTGGCACGTGGCGGCGGATCACTCGAGGATCTGCAGGCCTTTAATTCAGAGGCGGTCGCCCGGGCAATCTTTGCTTCCAGGATCCCAATCATATCGGCTGTGGGCCATGAAACCGATTATACCATTGCTGATTTCGTGGCCGATTTGCGGGCGCCGACACCTTCGGCCGCGGCCGAGGTCGTGGTCCCGGAAAAATCAGCTCTTGAACGCCGCTGCAAAGAGATTGAATCCCTCCTCCTATCAAAAATTAAATATTATTTCAGTGGCTTAAAAATAAGGGTTCAGCAAATATCCAAACGTCTGGCGGATCCCCGCCGTAAAATTGAAGATTTGCGTCTTCGTATCGATGATCTTTATTTGCGCTTGAACCGTACCTTCGGATACCGAATCCGGCGCGATCGCGAGAATCTGATATTCCGGGCGGACCGGCTCAAGGCCAACAATCCCCGATTTTTAATACAAAAAATTAAAAAACAACTTGATCAAAATTACAATAACCTTTTTAAAACATTCATAATATTTAATAATTCAAATAAAATTCGAATTCGTGAACTGGCGGCCAAATTAGACGCCTTGAGTCCCATTGCCATTTTATCCCGGGGTTACAGTATCACCCGCACCATCCCGGACGCCAGAGTGGTAAAAGATCCCCATACGGTTTCACTGAACCAGGATCTTGAGGTAATGGTGGCGAAAGGCCGCATCTTTTGCCGTGTAAAAGGAAAATCCACCGATGGCCAAAAAGACTTTTGAGCAGGCAATGAAACAGCTTGAACAAATTGTTCAAGATCTGGAATCCGGCGATATGCCACTGGAAAAAGCCATTAAGACATTTGAAGACGGCATTCAGCTTTCAAAATTTTGTTCCGAAAAATTGGACGAAACCGAGAAAAGAATTACTATTCTTATGCAGGCTTCGGATGGGAAGTTATCCGAGACACCCTTTTCCGGTCAAAATGACGGCTTCGTTGCAGAAGATGAAGTCTGAAAATGCATAATCCGCCAGAAAGAAGGCGGACAAGAATGAGCTAATCCGCCTCAGGCGGACTAGGCATTTCTTTATACCTATGTTCGAACTAAAGACTTATATTAAGCAAAAAAATCAGATTATTGACGCCGCTTTGGAAAGGGTGCTTCAGGGTTCTCATTCTTCTGAAACCCTCGTAAAGGCCATGAAATATTCTTTAATGGCCGGCGGTAAGCAAATTCGACCGGTCCTGTGCCTGGCCGCCTGTGAAGCTGTGGGCGGCGTGCCGGAAGATGCTTTGACAGCAGCCTGCGCCCTGGAGATGATCCACACCTACTCGCTTATTCACGATGATTTACCCGCCATGGATGATGATGAACTGCGTCGGGGAAAAGCCACCTGCCACATCGCCTTTAACGAGGCTACCGCTATACTGGCAGGTGATGCGCTGCTGACTCTGGCTTTTGAGGTGCTTTCCTCCGTTCCGCCAGACGATGGGAATCAGGCTGTCCGATGGTTGAAGGTTATCCGTCTAATTTCTGAGGCGGCCGGCTATCAGGGTATGATCCAGGGCCAAATGCTGGATATCGCTTCAGAAGGCATTAAACTTTCTGCCGATGCGCTCGAAACCATGCATCGTTTAAAAACCGGGGCACTGATAGAAGCTTCGCTGGCTAGCGGCGCTTTGCTTGGAGGTGCGGATCGCCGGCAGACAGATTTGCTCAGTGACTATGGCCGTAAAATCGGTCTTGCCTTTCAGGTAGCTGATGACATATTAAATGTGGAAGGCAATCCGGCGTTGATGGGTAAGGCTGTAGGGACCGACCGTCAACGGGAAAAAAGTACCTACCCTTCCGTACTGGGTATTCAGGCGGCCAGGGAATTTTCAAAAAAACTTGTGCGAGAAGCATTGCAAGCACTTGAAACTTTTGATAAAAATGCAGATCCCCTGCGTGGCATTGCAAGATATATTATTGAAAGAAAACGTTAAGGAGCCGTAAAAAATTTGAGTTTTTTGGAAAAAATTAATTCTCCGGCTGATCTAAAGAAGCTTGACAGAAAAGATCTTCCGGTCTTGGCCGATGAAATCCGCAAGGTCATTATTGAAGTCGTATCCAAAACCGGCGGCCATCTTGCCTCCAGTCTCGGTGCCGTTGAACTGGCGATCGCCATCCATTATGTTTTTGACACGCCCCATGACAAATTGATCTGGGATGTCGGACACCAGGCCTATGCCCATAAATTGCTGACAGGACGTCGCGATAATTTTCATTCCCTGCGTCAACATAAAGGCCTTGCCGGTTTCACGCGAATTGAGGAAAGTCCTTATGATACAATTTCAACCGGCCACAGCAGCACTTCCATATCGGCCAGCCTGGGTGTGGCCCATGCCAAATATTTAAAAAGGGAAAAGTCCAAAGTTATTGCCGTTATCGGAGATGGGTCCATGACCGCCGGTCTTGCCTACGAAGGCCTTAACCAGGCCGGAGATAAATTTAAGGACCGGGAGCTGATTGTTATCTTAAACGACAACGATATGTCTATTTCACGCAATGTGGGCGCCCTATCCTCTTTTTTAAGCCGCACCCTGTCCGGCAAGAGACTCCAGGAAGCCAGAAAAGAATTTGGGGAATTTTTAAAGTCACTGCCGAAAATCGGCGGCGATGTTTATCAATGGGCCAAGCGCACGGAAGAATCGCTTAAGGCCTTCACGACGCCGGGGATGCTTTTTGAAGCCTTTAATTTCGAGTATTTTGGCCCCATCAATGGACACAAATTAAACCATCTAATTGATATTTTAAATAATATAAAATATTTAAAAGAACCTGTCCTGCTGCATGTGACTACCTGCAAAGGCAAAGGATATGCTCCAGCCGAAGAAAATCCGGTTTATTTTCACGGGTGCGGGTGTTTCGAGGTCGAAACCGGCAACTGCATCGATCCCAAAAGCGCTGTCCCTTCTTATACCGAGGTTTTCGGCCAAGCTATGGTCCGGCTGGCGGAAAAGGATGAACGCATCGTAGCGGTAACAGCTGCCATGCCTGAGGGGACCGGTCTGGCTAAATTTGCCCAGGCCTACCCGGATCGTTTTTTTGATGTGGGCATTGCCGAACAACATGGGGTTACCTTTGCAGCCGGTATGGCCACCGAGGGGTTAAAGCCCGTGGTGGCCATCTATTCCACTTTTTTGCAGCGAGCCTTTGATCAGGTCCTGCATGATGTGTGTATTGATCGACTGCCGGTGATTTTTGCCATTGACCGTGGGGGCATCGTCGGTGAAGACGGCGCCACCCATCATGGACTGTTTGATTTATCGTATCTCAGGTGTCTTCCCAATATGGTCATCATGGCCCCCGCAGACGAAAATGAGCTGCAGCACATGCTGGCCACAGCCATCGAGCATGACGGCCCCATTGCCTTTCGATACCCCCGGGGGTCTGCCACCGGCACTCCTCTGGACGAGGTGATCAAACCATTGCCCCTGGGAAAGGGACACATACTGGAAAATGGAGACGATGTTCTCATTCTGGCTATCGGCAAGTCGGTCGGTGATGCCCTTGAAGCCGGCAACCTTTTAAAAGCACAGGGAATTTCAGCCACCGTGGTGAACTGCCGATTTGTCAAACCGCTCGATGTCGAGCTGATTTCATCCCTGGTAAAAAGGATCCCGCGGGTGATTACCGTGGAAGAAAATGTCCTGCAGGGTGGATTCGGCAGCGCCGTTCTGGAAGCATTGAATGATATCGGTATCTATGGGTTGCGCATTGAACGGATCGGTGTGGCAGACACCTTTGTCGAGCATGGACCCCAGCAACTTTTGCGATCTCTATATGGCATTGATGCAGCCGCCATCGTTAAGGCAGCGGTCAGGATAATGGGCCAGGGGGGTTCTTAGCGATTAGCATATTTCATACTTAGCCTAAAGGTTTCAGGTGTCAGGTTTCAGGTGTCAGGTGACACAAAACCGAAAACAGATGGTGGATAACGCCGTTTCTGATCACCAAACTGCAAGCTCTCCTTCGAACATCCAGAGACCATGCACCTGACACCTGAAACCTGACACCTTTTTACTCCAATCCGTTAGTATATGAAGCCAGATTAGAGCCTATGTATCGGTAACCAGGATGTATCAAATTTGAATGTCAAAAAACAAAGACTCGACCTGTTGCTGGTTGACAAGGGGCTGGCACCGAGCCGGCAACGTGCCCGCGCCCTGATTATGGCCGGTAAAATCCTGGTGAACAGCCTGCCTGCCGCCAAGGCGGGAACTCTGATTTCAGAGGATGACAGCATTGAATTAAAGGGAGGCGATATTCCCTATGTCAGTCGGGGTGGGCTGAAACTCGAAGGTGCTCTGAAGGAAATAAGCCTCTGCGTCACAGACTGCACCTGCCTTGATGTGGGTGCCTCCACCGGGGGCTTCACCGATTGTCTCCTGCAAAATGGAGCGGCACGCGTATACGCCGTCGATGTTGGATATGGGCAACTGGCCTGGAAATTAAGGCAGGATCCTCGCGTCGTGGCTATTGAGCGCACCAATATCCGGCGCATGTCCTTCGAAATGATTCCCGAGGCCGTTGATATTGCCACCATTGATGTGTCTTTTATCTCTCTGAAAATTGTCGTACCGGCGGTGAGGGTCTTTCTGAAAGAAGAAGGCTTTATATTGGCGTTGATAAAACCACAATTTGAAGTCGGCAAAGATAAGGTGGGAAAGGGAGGCGTCGTCAGGGATCCCAAACTTCACGACAGCGTGATCGAAGAATTGTCCTCATTTTTTACCGGAACCGGCCTTCAGTGCGAAAATGTCATACCGTCGTCTATCCTCGGTCCCAAAGGTAACCGTGAGTTTTTCATTCTCCTACGTTCTAACCCGGATCCGCCTGAGGCGGAGAATTGACTATTGAATATTCAATCGAAAATAGTCAATTATTTTAGGATTTCACAGGCCAGAACCGTCTGTTTTGATCTTATTTTGGACTTGATTTTTTCCAGTTTAACGGTTAGGAATACCAGTTTATAAAATTTTCAAATAGGTCAAAATTTGGGGTATCAATAAAGAGAGGAGCTTAAATGAGTGAAAAAGTTGAAAGTTTGAGAAACATAGCCTTGGTGGCCCATTCAGGAGCCGGAAAAACGTCTCTTGCGGAAGCCATGCTGTATGACAGTGGGACGATCAAGCGGATGGGCCGCATAGAAGACGGCAACACCGCCTTGGACTTTGAACCCGAGGAACTCAAGCGAAGATCAAGTATCAGTTCCGGGTTTCATCAATTCAACTGGAAAAAACATACCGTCAATCTCATTGACACTCCCGGGGATCAAAACTTCTTTTCTGATACCTTAAGCTGCCAACAGGCGGCCGATGGCGTGGTCGTTGTCATTGATGCGGTAGATGGGGTAAAGGTTCAGACCGAGAAGGCCTGGGAGTTTGCGAAGGAATACGATCAGCCCTGTGCAATTTTCATCAACAAGCTCGATCGGGAACGGGCTGATTTTTCCCGTGCCTTTCAAGATGCGGCCGACATTTTTGAACCCAAACCGATTATCCTGCAATTGCCCATCGGTGTGGAAGCCGGCTTTAAAGGAGTTGTCGACCTAATCAGCGGCCAGGCCTATGTTTACGATGAAAACGGTAGGGCCCAGAAAACCGATGTCCCGGCTGACATGCAGGAACTGGTTGAAAGGGAAAAAGAAAACCTGATCGAAAACATAGCCGAGGCCGATGATAAATTGATTGAGCGCTATCTTGAAGGCGAAACCCTTTCCAACGAGGATTTAAGGACTGCCCTGAGAACCGGCACCCAGAATCGCACCTTTGTGCCGGTGTTGTGTGGCGCCGCTACCGATAATATCGGCATCGATCTTCTGATGGACTTAATTATCAATGCGCTCCCTTCTCCCCTGGATCGCGGTCCCAAAAAGGGTACGGATCCTGGAAATGGCAATGAGATTGAGCGTGCCCCGGATCCAAATGCGCCTTTTTCAGCCTTTGTAGTCAAGACCCTGGCAGATCCATACGCCGGGCGTTTGACCATATTCAGGGTGATTTCAGGAACTATCGGCAGCGACGGTAGCTTCTACAATTCGAGCAAGGAAGTAAAAGAACGTTTTAATCAATTGCTGACGATTGCCGGCAAAGAGCAAAAGCCAGCAACCGGTGCCGGTCCCGGGGCTATTGTTGCCGTGGCAAAGCTTAAAGAAACCGTTACCGGCAATACCCTTTGTGATGATGCCGCCAAGATCGTCTATGCCTGCGCCGAACCCCTGCCCTCCCTGATATCTTTTGCCATTGCGGCCAAGAACCAGGGAGATGAAGACAAAATTTTCATCTCGCTGACCAAACTGCTGGAAGAAGATCCGGCTCTGAAGTTGGACCGGGTTTCTGAAACCAAAGAAATCCTTTTATCGGGTTTGGGACAGATTCATATTGAAACCGCGGTCGAAAAACTTAAAAGAAAATTTAACGTCGAGTCTGTTTTGAACACCCCAAAAGTGCCCTACCGGGAGACGATAAAAAAGAAAGTCAGGGTCCAGGGCAGGCATAAAAAACAAACTGGCGGTCATGGCCAGTTCGGTGATTGCTGGATTCAGATGGAACCCCTGCCCCGGGGCAAAGGCTTTGAGTTCGTCGATGCCGTTGTGGGTGGATCGATTCCCAAAACATACATTCCGGCCGTTGAAAAAGGCATCATCGAAGCATCTCAAAAAGGTGTTCTGGCCGGATTTCTCTGTGTCGATTTCAGGGTCACTCTGGATGACGGTTCCTATCATGCCGTTGATTCATCAGAAATGGCCTTCAAAGTTGCTGGCTCTATTGCCTACAAAAAAGCATGTGAAGAGGCTCAGCCCGTTCTCCTGGAACCCATTATGAATGTTACGATTACGACACCCGAAGACTATATGGGTGATATAATGGGGGATCTCAACAGCAGGCGCGGTAAAGTTCTGGGTATGGACAATGCCGGAAAAAACCAGGTCATCAAAGCCAATGTGCCGATGGCGGAGTTTTTAACTTACGCGCCGGATCTCAGATCCATGACCGGTGGCCGCGGCGTGTATACCATGGAGTTTTCGCATTATGATGAGGTGCCGATACACATCGCAGAGAAAATAGTGGAAGCAAAAAATAAAGAAAAAGAAAAGTAAAAATTAAATAAGGGTCGGCGATTTTCTCCCCGACCCTTATTTAATTTTCGATCCATAACTCCAGAATTCTTTAATACATTCACCTGCCGGGGCATAACCGGCCATGAAGGCATCCCATTTGGTTGAAAAATAGGTCCTGTTGCTCCTATTTATCTTCCGGGCATTGGGGCAGCTTTCCATATGAAATCGCCTGGAATTTCGATTTCCGACGTACCGCTTCTTTGGTTCACTCCAGTTATTCCATAATCCCTTCCGGGCTTTCATTGCCTCCTGCTGGGCTTTCATCAGGCGCTGGTTGTATTTTAAATTGGGCTTATGAAACAGAAAAAAGGCATATCCCTTTTGCAGCATCTGCTCATTTAAAAACATTTCCTCAGGCAGGAAGATATATGCCAGCAGGCGCCCATAGCGATCATGACGCTCCAGGTCGAATTCGAGGCGAACCTTCCGGTTTAATACCATTTGTTTGTTAAAAGTTCTGGCAGTGTAGCCAAAGGGTTGCGCTCTCTGTTTTTCATGATCTATTTCCGGTGTATTGATGCCGATGTAGCGTACTCGCTTTCCATCGGTTAAGACAATGGTGTCCCCGTCATTGACCCACTTGACGGTAACCCATGTCTGGGCGGATACAGTCCCGGCAGATGCAAAAAGGATAAGAAAGATAAGCCAGTATTTCCTCCGGGACGTTTGTCCTATCCTCCGACAGACCGAACAAATTGAACAGCGAACATCGAACATCCAATGTTGAACATCGAATAATGATGTGGCTCTGCTCCGCAATTTAAGAAGATCCTCGTTTGCCTTTGCGCTTCAGTTCTTAATTACCCCACAATGATTGACAGCCTGCTCGTCCAGCAAATGGTCGAGACCCCCGCGCTCGGGCGCAGTGTAGCCAAGGCATTTTTGCCATACCTCCTCGTCTTCCATACAAAAATAGATAAATGTCTGAGGTGCCTGGTCCCGGATGCAGGCGATGATTTTTTGATAAATTTTCATTCGTATGGGTTTAAAATACCGCATTTTACCGTCCAACCCGGTTATAAACTCACCATATATAATCTTGGATTTTGGAAAGCGTTTTTCAACCAGTGGCTTTAAGGCCGGCATAAAGCGAAAACTTCCGAGACTGATCCAGGCAATTTTAGCCGGCGAGACATAGGAAAATATTTTCTTTATCGTGCGTTCATAATCTTTTTCGCAGCCCTCGTAGAGGACGATGGGGTCAAAATGAAAAGCCAGCGGATAGCCCCAGGAATCACATTTTGCGGCCGCTTTTAATCTGGCCGTGAGTGATGCTGTGCCCCGTTCTTCTTGGGCGATAATCTTCGGGGTATTAACTGACCAGGATGTGATGGTTTTTCGATTATGGGGCAATTGCCCCAGGTTTTGAATAGCGGTGGTTTTGCTTTTGAGTTCCAGCACGGCATGTTTTTGGGCGCCAAAGGCCGGAATAAGATGGGATGATAGGTCGGTCCACAATTCCCAGATCAAGCTATCGGTGAATTCACCGGTCCCGATTCGATGCAGTTTTTTTCCGGCAAAAATGGCGTTGAGTTCTTTGAAAAGATCATCGTGATTAACGAAATACTGAAGCACGGGCGGATGGAAATAGGATTGCAGGATACAATAGACGCAGTCCATCTGACAGAAAGATCCAATGTGCAAAATCTCATAACCGCAGCATGTATAATCGCGTGTGCCGGGGCATTCTTTAATGAAGGATCCCTTATTGCGGGTAAGAAACAGAACTTTTTTGCCTTGTCGCACCGGATCTGCTGCCGCTGAAACGGCGTCGAAGACTGTTTGGGCGTCCGGTACAATTTCACCCGCCAGGCCAAGCCGTTCAGCGATGAGACGGACTTGGGGCGAATCGGCTATTAACCGGTCAATGTAAAGCTTTTTAATAGACATAGGGGAACGATCTATACCAAATGACAAGTGACAAGGCAATGTCAAACTAAATTCCCATTAATTGAATGCGTTTGTTATTTGTGATTTAAATCTAAATAGACAGAAAAAGTTGGGGCTCAAGGCTATGTGTCTGGGGGTGGATTGGTACTAACTGGCTATTTGGATATTCCGCGGGCAAATATTTCGAAAGCGATATCGAGGGTTTGCTTTAAATAATCCTTGTCATCATCGATCATCCGCTTGCTCTCATCCCAAAGAACAATACCGGTAAACAGTGACCAAACAATGTCAGCGATAGCAGTCGGCTGGCGGGTCAAAAACCTATTGCGGCCGGAACTGTTTTTAAAGATGTCGGCCAGGGTCTGGAGAGAATTGCGGGATAATTCTGCTATATTTTCAAGCAGCGGCGTAGATAAATTTTTCAAAGTTTCGCTGGATTGAAGGTGAAACATGTTGATCAGAATCATGGGATCAAACTGGTAGACGTCATAGAGTGCCTCTTTAATCGAGGCGATTTTTTGTTCAGGGTTGTGGTCTTTTTCTTTTTTCACGTCCTCCAGCCGGATATTCATATATTGTAAGATGCGTAAGGAAAGCGAAGCATAGAGTTCGTCTTTGTTTTTAAAATACAGATACAGGGTTCCGGGGCTCAGCTCTGCTTCCCGGGCAATGTCTTCCATGGTGGTTTTTGAAAACCCCTTGACAGAGAAAACCCGTTTGGCCGCCACGATAATCTGCTGGCGCCTTCTTTCCCGTTCCCGCCGTCTTCTTTCCTGTATTCCCATAATGTTATGAAGAAAATTTATTTCTTGATCCTGGCTACAATTGTTAGATACTATTTGTCAAGTAATATTTGTTCATTTACTAATGGGAGGAATTATCTTTGCGTTCGATAATTTTTGTAAGACCGGGATGCTTAATTATCCGATGAAGGGCGGTGTGTAGCGCTTTGAGTTGGGCGATGCTGCTAAACGACAAGATTACGGTGTAGGTGGTACCTTCGAAATCTTTCGGGGGAATTAATTTTATGTCATTGCCAAGGTTAAGTTGTCTGCGCTGATATTCGAATCTGTCATCAGCTTCCACAATATGGGGAAATCGGCGCTGCCTTAAATAGGCTCTTAATTCACGTGTTTTTTGGCTACGGTCAAGGTCGGGGTTAATGATAATATCCTGAACTTGCCGGTCTTCCAGAACCTTTTGTTCTGCGATACTGTCTCGCCGGGCGATTTCTTTGACCAGCGTTATGATTTCTCTTTGTTTGTTAAGGCTCAATTTGAATTCGATAAACAGCTGCGCAAAAGCCACGGCGCAATCCGTTGTCATCTTTTTTAGATCCACGGCCATGGAAAGTGAAATGGTTTCGGCCAGAATCGCGCTTTGAATAATTTCGGGCAGCAGACACAGGTCTTTCACCTTCTTTATAACTGTTGGATTTGGCGGCAGGCCGAGTGATGATGCTGATTCGATGAAACGATTGCCGGAGTTTAAATGGGCCGAAAGTTTGTGCAGAGCCCTGGATGTCTCTATCAGGTTTAACTGTCTTTGAAGCGCGTTGTCGGCAATGGCAAGACGCAGATATTCCAGGGAATTTAAATCCGGCTCGAGAACACGGACCGTGATTTCTTCCAGGTCCAGCTTTTTGCAGGCGCAGATGCGGCGAAACCCGCTGACAATCGTAAAACCTGATGCCTTTTCGATCACAAAGGGCGGGTTCAGCAGTCCTTCATGCCGGATGGATGCCAGCAGATCATCAACACGTGTTCGGGTCGTGATGTGGAAGGTTTCGTCTGTTGTATCTATTCGGCTCAGCGGTACCGATTTCAATTGAGCGGATGGCAGGTCTTTAGTTGGCATAATGATGGCTATGTGTCAGATCTCAGCGCCGCCGCTGGCCGTCGAAGCAGTTTATTGATCGAAGAAGAGACTTTGGCCTTGTGGGGTTTATTAAAAAGCAAATATCGAATATCGAATTCTGAATATTCCGCCGCAGGCGGATCGAAGTAAGGTGTCCTGTCGATTATTAAAAAAGATAGAGCATTGCGATTCTATCCTTCGAAATTCTGCGGTTGGATATTCGAAATTTTGCGGTTCGTTTTTCAACCCAACCCATGGCTGTCGCCGGTGAGATGGATGAGTGCTTCCAGATATTTTTTACGCGTATTGCGTATAATATCATCCGGCAACTCAGGTCCGGGTGGTTGTTTGTTGTAATTAATGGAGATCAGATGATCTCTGACATATTGTTTGTCAAAGCTTTGCTGTGCGCCACCCGGCTGGTAGGATTCTTTGGGCCAGAAGCGGGATGAATCCGGTGTTAACACTTCATCGATGAGAATTATGTCGTTGCCCACCAGACCGAATTCAAACTTGGTGTCGGCAATGATGATTTGCTTCTGGTCGGCCATTTCAGCGCCTTTTTTATATATCGCAAGACTTAAATCCCTGACCTTTGACGAAAGCTCGTGGCCGATTCTTTTCACAGTTTCTTCAAAATTGATATTGATATCGTGGGCGCCAAGTTCCTCTTTTGTTGAGGGTGTAAAAATCGGCTCCGGCAACCGGTCTGACTCCTGCAGTCCGGCAGCCAGGGGAATTCCGCAAACTCTGCCGGATTCCTGATAAGATTTCCATCCTGAACCGGATAGGTAACCCCTGACAACGCATTCAATTGGCAGAGGATCTGCTTTTTTAACCAGCATGCTGCGCCCGCGAAGGGTTTCGGCATAAGGCCGGCAAACCGCCGGATATTCATTGACGTCGGCTGAAATTACATGGTTTGCAACAATCGGTTTCATAATCTCAAACCAGTAAAGGGAAATCTGGGTAAGAATAATTCCCTTATCCGGAATCGGATCAGGCATGATCACATCAAATGCGGAAATGCGGTCCGTGGCCACCATTAGCAGGTTGTCACCAAGGTCGTATATGTCCCTGACTTTTCCCCTCCTGGCCAGGTTCAAATCTGGAAAATCCGTTTCGCCGACAGGTGTTCTCATTGAGCAAAATCCTTTTCTCATGTGCGGTGTCGATTATTCGTCATGGCTGGCCGATGATTCTTTTGGGACGCCGCCGCCCCTGACAAATTTTTTTAAAAGGTCAGAAGCGCCTCGATCCAGTTCAATAAACTTAATCCCGATTTCATATTTTCCTTCGTCGCTGGATCGGACATGAACCGGTTTGCCCTTAAGGTCAAGCAGCTCCTCTTCCAGGCTGATGGTCAGCTGTACAACATGGATCGGTTCGATCGGAAAATGAGTTTCCAGCAACATCCCTGATTCGGAAATGTTCAGTGTCCTGCCCATACCCTGTTTGACGATGTTCTCTTCCTCATCCAAACATATATAAGACAGATTAAGGGACTGGATACGCTTGTGTTTTCTTTTGTTTTCAGAGGTCATGGCATTTTCTTTTTTTGGGGATTAAAATTTGGCAAACTTCTTTTTATAATAGTCACAGGCGATCAGTGTCGTCACCGAAATTGTGGTTGCCAGATGCGCCAATATGCTTTGTAGGTTCGACGAAAGCTTTTCATGTTCTTTTTGCAACCCTTTGGGGTCCAACGCGGCTAATTTAAGGTTTGGTGATGCAAAAACAGAGGCCGCCTGGGGTTCATTGCCTAAATCCAAAAAAGGCAAACGACCCAAAAAATCACCTTTTTCAAGGCGGGCCACGGGCACAACGCCGCTGTCGGTTTCCCGGGCTACAATTGCTGTGCCGGAAGTAATTCGAAACAGGCGGTCTTCACCCTGCCCCTGCTTGATGAGGGGCTTTTTTTCATTGATGAGTTCGATAACCTTTTGGTCCTCAGAATAAATATCAACGGCCATTCTGGATACTTGCTTCAGTCGCATATCAAGTGCTCTGACAAATTCCCTGTAATCCTGGGACATGCCCGCCAGTTCACTGGTCATCAGCTGTGAATCCAGCATGCCCAGCTGAACATTTCCAATCGCCTTAGCCGTGGCGCTGCGCACATTATCAGCCTGGATGAGCGATGCGACGCTTCCCAGAAAAGCGCCGTCTCCAATCCTGAGGATACTGAGTGCTCCCTTAGGGGTTTCCCTGGAGATTTCGACAATTCCCTCCAGTATCACCCAGATCCAGTTGCCATGATTGCCTTCCTGGACGATTTCATCACCGTCGTAAAAGCTTTCTTCATCAACCACGTAGGAATAGTCCACCAGGGGACCTTTTATCAAGGCCAGTGACCCTGATTTAGCTGCCGTGTCGCTGGGCTTTGATCCTGCAGTCGCCGCTCCAAGGATCTCCACCTGACCCTCGTCTAGCATTCGCAGTCCATCCAGAATAATTTCCATCCGGCTCTTGGTGATGGTTTTTTCGCAGCTGACAGCTTCCTGGACGAATTCAAACTGGCCGTCTAACCAGCCAAACATCGAGAACAGGGCATCAAGGCCGGTCTTGGAACCGCTGGCGGCATTAATCGGGTTGCCCTTGTCAATGTAAATGAAACCGGGCTGCGCAGCCTGGGCGTTGTGTATGGTTACCGAGCCGGAACTGCCGGTTGTGCCGAGTAACTGCAGCAGCTCACCCAGATTGAGAAAACTTAAATTGCCTGCAAATGCTACATCGCCGGACATATCGATAAATTAACCACCCAAATTAAGTTCGGTTTGAATTGATTTTAATACCAACTTCAGGCAGGCGTTGAGGGTTTTTCCAACACCTTCACCCTTCAAGGCACTGCCGGGAAAGGAAGGAGCCTTTAACTGTCGATTTAAATCCTGCTGCATTTTTTCAAGCGGCATCAGGGTAATATTGGCATCGGTGAGGTCGCGTTTGTTAAATTGCATAACCAGGGGTATTTTAAAAATGCTGATGTTGTATTCCTTAAGGTTCTGCTGAAGGTCTTTTAGCGACAGCATATTTTTTTCACGGCGGACCTCAAGGGAATCGGCGACGAAAATAACACCGTCGGCTCCCCGCAATACCAATTTTCGAGTCGACGCATAGCGAACCTGTCCCGGGACGGTATATAACTGAACCCGAACATCACATCCCTTTAACTTTCCGAGTTCAAGAGGAAGAAAATCAAAGAAGAGAGTTCGGTCGCCATCGGTGTTGATGGAAACCATATCTCCCTTGACTTGATTTTTAAAAGCTTTGTGAATATATTCAAGGTTGGTCGTTTTACCGCACCGACCAGGGCCATAATATACGATCTTACACTCGATTTGTCTTTTCTTTAAATTAACAATCGCCATCTGAATTAACTCTTAAAAATTCAACTTTCTATATTATCACAATCAAACCGGGTCTGAAAGACAAATTACAAATCATCCGTACTATTTAGGTATAATCTAGTAATACTTATACTATCTTGATATCCCCTGTCAATAAGCGCTGGTGATATAAATTTGGTTGACAATACAATAATTTGTGTTAACAATCATGCATTTTTTCCACTGGGGAAATGTATTTTTTAAATAGAGGAGGAAATGAAAAATGGATAAGAAAGTTACCGTCGTCGGTGCCGGAAATGTGGGTGCAACTGTAGCTCAGCGTCTGGCCGAAAAGCAATTGTGCGATGTCGTCTTGGTGGACATCGTCGAAGGCGTTCCCCAGGGCAAGTCTCTGGATTTGAGCGAGGCGGCTCCCATAGAAAAACATGACTGCCACCTCACGGGCGTCAACAGCTATGAGGAAACTGCCGGATCCGATATCGTCATCATCACAGCCGGCATACCGAGAAAGCCGGGCATGAGCCGTGATGATCTTATCAGCACCAACGCCGGTATTGTGAAAGCGGTCACCAAGGAAGTGGCCACCCGTTCGCCGGAAGCCATTCTTATTATCGTCAGCAATCCGCTGGATGCCATGTGTCATGTAGCTCTTGATGCCTCAGGCTTTCCCAGGGAAAGAGTCATCGGAATGGCCGGCGTGCTGGATTCCGCTCGTTTCAGAGCGTTTATTTCCATGGAACTGAATGTTTCCGTTGAAAACACCCATGCCTTTGTGCTGGGTGGACACGGGGATACCATGGTACCCTTACCGCGGTTCTCAACCGTCGCCGGCATTCCAATCACCGAACTGATGGCCCAGGATCGCATCGATGCCCTCGTGGAAAGGACCCGTAACGGCGGAGCAGAGATCGTGGCCCTCCTGAAGACAGGCAGTGCCTATTATGCACCGGCATCCGCCGCGGTCGAAATGGCAGAGTCGATCTTAAAGGATAAAAAGAAGATCCTGCCCTGTGCAGCATATCTGCAGGGAGAGTATGGCCAACAGGACCTGTTTATCGGCGTTCCGGTGAAGCTGGGTGCCAAGGGGGTCGAGGATATCATTGAGATAACCCTGACAGACGAAGAAAAGAAGGCCCTGCAGAAATCAGCGAATGCGGTTCAGGAGCTCAAGGATCTTTTGAAGACGATGGGATAGTTCTGGTGATCACCCAAGACAAAGAAGGAAAGAGATTTTTTAATCAGATCTTAGCTCTTGCGTTACTGAAACCTGACACCTGAAACCTATATAGTGGACAGCGCCTTCAGCACTGATTCCGCTGTGCGGCGATTAAAGCCGGGCAGTGAACTGATTTCATCGAGATCGGCTGCCCGGATATTTTTTAGGGTCTGAAAATGTTTCAGCAGGGTTGCCTTTCTTTTGGGGCCCACGCCCGCAATCGTGTCTAAAGCAGATTGCAGGGATTTCTTTGTGCGTCGCCGGCGATGAAAGCTAATGGCAAAACGGTGGGCCTCGTCCCGGATGCGCTGTAAAAACAGCAGGAGATCCCCTTCCCTGCCAAAGCTTAATGGATTGGCCCTGCCCGGCTTGAAGATTTTGTCCTGCTTCTCCCCTTTTTTCTCATCCTTTTTAGCGATGCCGACCACCTCAAATTTTTCCTCAAGCCCCAGACCTCTGATAACCGCCGTAGCGATGTTAAGCTGGCCTTTACCGCCATCCACCATTAACAGGTCCGGATACGGTTTCGAGTCGTCGCCCTTGCCGAAACGGCGCTTTAACACTTCATCCATATAGGCATAGTCGTCTTGTTCGCTGACTGTTTTGATCCGGTATTTGCGGTAGAGGTTTTTTTGGTCCCGGGCATTTTCGAACACGACCATCGCCGCTACGGGCTCGATCCCGGAGATGTTGGAGTTGTCAAAGCATTCTATTCGGGCCGGCAATTTGGTCATTTTCAGTTTTTTCTGAAGACGCAACAAAAGATTCATTTCAGCGGAATGCGATGCAAGGATATTTTTTAATTCATTTTCCGCATTGTGGACGGCTAGATTTACCAGCCGTGCCTTTTCACCGCGTTGGGGATAAAAAATATGTGTTTTTTCCTTTTTGATGTCCCGCAACCATTCTTCGATCAGGCCGGTATCTTCCAACTCCAGGGAAGTCAGCAATTCATCAGGCACAAACGGGTGGCGATCGTAATATTGCCTGATAAAGGCCGCCAGCATTTCTTCTTCCGTGGATATGGTCTCGGAAAAGTTGTAGTGTCGTGTTCCGGTGAGGAATCCATTGCGTACGGCTAAAACGGTAATTACAGAAAATTCCGGAGATCGGGCCAGGGCGAAGACATCCCGGTCTTTAAAATCGGTTGAAACGGCAATTTGCTTTTCTATGGTTCGTTCCAGGGAAAATATCTTATCTCTCAGCCTGGCCGCTTTTTCGAATTCCTGGACCCCGGCGGCGTCTTCCATCTGTCTTTTTACCTTACGTAGGAGATCCGGCGTTCGGCCCTTTAAAAACATGACGGCTTCACCAACCTGTTCATGATAAACCACCGGGTCGACATCGAGACAGCACGGGGCCAGGCATCCTTCCATCTGGCAATGGAGGCAGGGCCGGGTTCTGGTTTTAAAATCCTTGGCCTTACATTTGCGCAGTTTAAACGTTTTGTTGATGGTTCGCAGGGTTTCACGCACAGCATGGGCGGAAGCAAACGGCCCGAAATACTTGGCATCATCAACACCCATTTTTCTAACAATCGAAAAATTAGGGTATTTTTCGTTTAGATCAATTCGCAGGGAAGGATAGCGCTTATCGTCTTTTAGGATGACGTTATAGCGCGGCTTGTGTTTTTTAATGAGATTGGACTCGAGGATCAGCGCTTCTTTTTCCGTTTCGGTGATGATGGTCTCGATATCATCTATTTTTTTCACCAGTATGCCGGCTTTAAGGTCCAGGTGCCCGGATGTTTTGAAATAGGAAGATAATCGTTTTTTTAAATTCCGGGCCTTGCCGATATAAATCACCGTTCCGGATGCATCTTTCATTAAATAGACACCGGGCTCAGTGCTGATGCGTGTTAGCTTATTTAGGATATTATTTGCCGGGGGCATGGGTGATTTCAAGATAAAAAAAATATAGGTTTCAGGTTTCAGGTGTCAGTTTCTTCGATTTTACATCTTGGAGGCCTGACACCCGAAACCTGATACATTGTATTTCCAATCAACCAGTCAATTACCTATACTTCCAAAACTATCAGCTTCTGCAAGGCCCTGATCTGGTCTCTTAAATCGGCGGCTTTCTCAAACTCAAGGTTTTTGGCCGCTTCGTGCATATCTTTTTCAAGGGAATTTACGGCCGCATCAATATCATCCAGCGATTTATAAGTCTCGAGGGCTTCCGCCACATGATCGACGGCGGTGACTTCCTTTTCATTTTCGAAATTAAAAATTCGGGTAATGTCCTTCTGAATGGTTTCAGGCGTAATCCCGTGGCGTTGATTATAGGCCTGCTGAATTTTGCGCCGGCGATTGGTTTCATCAATGGATTGTTGCATTGATCGCGTCACTTTATCCGCATACATAATAACCTTGCCCCGCACATTTCTGGCTGCACGACCGCAGGTTTGAATTAAGGATCGTGCTGAACGCAGAAAACCCTCTTTATCAGCGTCCAGGATCGCCACCAGAGCAACTTCGGGGATATCAAGGCCCTCACGCAGCAGGTTGATTCCCACCAGAACATCAAACTTGCCCATTCTCAGGTCTCTGATAATATCCATGCGTTCAAGGGTGCCGATGTCGGAGTGAAGATAGCGTATCTTGATCCCCAGGTCCGAATAGTATTCGGTTAGATCTTCCGCCATTCGTTTCGTCAGGGTTGTTACCAGAACCCTTTCATGGCGCTTCTGATGGATAGAGATTTCTTCAAGCAGATTGTCCACCTGGTTTTTGGCACTGCGAACCTCGATTAGCGGATCAATCAACCCGGTGGGTCTGACGATCAGTTCTGCCAGGGCCCCGTTGGCTTTTGAAATTTCATATTCCGCCGGTGTGGCCGAGACATAGGTTACCTGCGATATGCGTGCTTCACTTTCTTCAAATTTCAGCGGGCGGTTGTCCAGTGCGGATGGTAACCGAAATCCATATTCTACCAGGGTCTGTTTGCGGGATCGATCGCCCCGGTACATTCCCCGTATCTGCGGCACTGCGATGTGGCTTTCGTCGATAAACAGCAGAAAATCTTCCGGGAAATAGTCCAGCAGGGTTGGCGGTGGTTCTCCAGGTTTGCGGCCGGTCAGGTGGCGGGAATAGTTTTCAATTCCGTTACAGTACCCGAGCTCCTGTATCATTTCCAGATCGAATTGGGTGCGTTCTTCAATTCGTTGGACTTCAATCAGTTTGTTTTCCTTACGCAAGTATTCCATCCGCGCCTTCAACTCTTCGATGATGGAAGCCATGGCTTTTTTGAGCGTTGTCTTCTGGGTGACATAGTGGCTGGCCGGAAATATGGTTGTCTGCTGCAATCGTTTGGAAACGGTGCCACGTAAAGGGTCAATTTCTGAAACGGACTCAATCTGATCCCCGAAAAAATCGATGCGGATGGCTTTGTCTTCTTCGTAAGCCGGAAAAACCTCCACCCGGTCACCCCTTACTCTGAATACTCCCCGGTGAAAATCGACATCATTGCGCTCATACTGCATGGCAACCAGTTTGAAAAGAAACGCATCCCTTCCGATTTCCATGTCGACCTCAAGGTCAACGCGCATGCCCAGGTAATCTTCGGGCGCGCCCAGTCCGAAAATACAGGATACACTTGCGACAACGATGATATCTCTGCGGGACAATACTGAGCGGGTGGCTGAATGTCTTAATTTGTCAATCATTTCGTTAATTGACGAATCTTTTTGAATGTAAGTATCGCTGGATGGGATATAGGCTTCCGGTTGATAGTAATCGTAGTAGCTTACAAAATATTCAACGGCATTATTCGGAAAAAGCTGTTTGAATTCACTATAAAGTTGAGCCGCCAGGGTTTTGTTCGGGGCGATGACCAGCGTCGGTTTATTTGCCCTGGCGATAACATGTGCCATGGTAAAGGTTTTGCCGGAACCGGTTACCCCCAGCAGGACGTTCTGGCGTTTTCCAGCCAGCAAATTGCGGGATAATTTTTCAATTGCCCGGGGCTGGTCACCGGCAGGCTTAAAATCGGAAATTAATTCGAACTTGGACATACTTCAGTTAATACCTAAATTCCTGGATTCGCAATTCCTCAATAAAAGGATTGCTGACACCTGATCCGCCTCCGGCGGAAAACCTGACACCATGAAAAGCCGAAACTATCCTGAAAATTGCAGAAATGACGAAAAAGTTGATATTATCTGACAGGAATCATGATACAAGCACCACGCTCATGGCTCCGATGCCCTCCCCTTTTCCGATGACGCCAAGTCCTTCGGTGGTTGTGGCTTTAATATTAATACAGCCGGGGGCAACTTCAACAGCGTGGGCAAGATTTTTTTGCATGGTTTCTCGATACGGACCCATTTTAGGGGCCTCGGCAAAAATAATGGTGTCGATATTGCGGATGGTAAAACCCTTTTGGCGAACCATTGCGTTGGTTTGGGCCAGCAGTTTTAAACTGGATACATCTTTGTATTGGGGGTCGGAATCCGGAAAATGCAGGCCGATATCGCCCAATCCGACCGATCCCAGCAAGGCATCACAAACCGCATGTACCAGGACATCCGCATCCGAGTGTCCCAGCAATCCTTTTTCAAAGGGAATCAGCGCACCGCCGAGTATCAGCCGGCGTCCCGTCACCAGTCGATGAACATCATATCCAATCCCGATCTGCATTGAATAAGCATTCCTTGTAATTTTAAATGATTATTCGGTTCTGTATCACTTTTCATACCACACATGAGCAGTGGCGTAAAGTTAGAGTCTGATACCGGCCTATTTTGGTTTTACTATATTTTGAACAACCAGATTCATGCTTCGGTCAGATTTGACGAGTTCCCAATTATTGAATCCTTGCTTTAAGGCCTCTTTGAACCAGAAAAGGGAATCATCAAATTGTTTTTGATCAGCATATAGTTTGGCGATTTTATATTGAATATCGGCATTGTTAGGCTGGATCTCTATAATTTTTTGATACCAATAAACAGCTTCACGATAGTCGCCCCTTTCAGCTTGAATGCTGGCCAGATTTTCAATGGCCGGCACGAACCGCGGATGTATCGACAGGATGCTTTTATACTGTTTTAGGGCCTTATCCGTTTTCCCGAGCGATTGATACAACGCGCCGAGTTTATAATGAATTTTATAATTTTCAGGTTCAAGTTGAGCTTTTTTTTCTTGTGCTGCGGTTTCCTCGATTATGGCATCTTTGGCCACAAGGGTATTTTTAAGATTCTGACGGGCATCATTTTGGCCCGGATCTATGCGTAACGCCAGGTTAAACTGATCAATGGCCGGCTGTATCTTCCCCTTGCGCACCAAAGTGGCTCCCAGATTGCTGTGGGCAACGGCAAAGGCAGGTTCAATTTGGATGGCGTTAAGGTAATAATTCATGGCCTCATCAATTAGGCCCCTTCTAAAATAGATATTGCCCAGGTTGTTGTGGGCCAAATAGTTGTTCTGAGTGCTCTTGAGAGCGTTCTCGAATAGCAGGGTACTGTTGCGCCAGTATCCAATTTGAACGGAAGACACGGCCATAAAAAATAAAACTAATAAGGGCGCAAAAGTGAATGTCACTGTTTTCTGGTGCCGCCGATCTGTCAACATGTCGTTAAATCCCCAGACTACCATGATAAAAATGCCTATCAAGGGGATATAGGTGTAGCGATCGGCCATCGCATGGGCGCCAACTTGAACAATTCCGATAACGGGCAGAAAAGTACCAAGATACCATAACCACCCCACAGGCAGATAGGGGTAGCGGTGAGCCGCTTTCAAGATCCAAAAAGAGATAAGGGCAATAAATATAAAAACGCCTGCAACCTGCCAGATTTGATAACCGTCAGGATAAGGGTAAAAAACAGATAGATGGAAGGGCCACAATGTCTTGAGCAGGTAATTAAAGTAAGAAACCATTGAGGTTGCCAGGCGGTCATTTAACGAATGTCCAAAAGAACCCGGGTGGCTGTCGGCTTTCTGAATAAGGAAAGTCACAACGCTAAAAGCCGTTGTAATGATAAAAAGGGGTATTTTTTCTATAATCAACCAATATACCTGCTGCCACTGACGTACTTTTTCAACCTTGACGGGGGAAGCTGATTTGAGACGTTCCAATGGCCAGAAATCCAATAGAAGAAATACAAATGGCAGGGACACCAACATCGGCTTGGTCATCAGGCCCAGAATAAAAAAAATAATAACCAACAGATATCGTTTAATCCCATGACGTTTTACGTACCAGACATACATCAGGGTTGACAGCATCCAAAAAAAGGTGCTGAGCACATCTTTGCGCTCGGCAACCCACGCCACCGATTCTACGTGTAAAGGGTGCAATGCGAATAATGCGGCGACTACGTAACTCCGCCACAGATGTCCCGTTGAGTACCTGAGGATCCAGAAAAGTAAGAGGGCGTTTATAATATGTAACAGCAAATTACTGAAATGGTGACCACCTGGATTCAAGCCAAAAATCTGGACATCAAGCATATGTGACAGCCATGTTATCGGATGCCAAAACTCAGCGTGGGTGCTGCCAAAAGCCCGCCTGACACTTTCCAACGTCAAACCCTGTTGCACCATGGGGTTTCGAGTGACGTAGACATCATCATCATAACTTACAAATTCGAAGTCAACCACCTGCCAGTATATAACGAGGATCGATAGGATCAGAAGCAGACATATCCACGCTTCTTTTGGTATTTTCAATTTTGAATCAGCTCGATTTTGGGATGAGTTCATGAAGCGTTTTTTTCCTGAATTGATAGACGGCCAGCGGTGCTGCAGGATAATGAGGGGGGGGCGCAGTCCCCCATTTTTTGCCGATAGATGGCTTTTGTTATCGGTTTTCAATTATATTCCAGTTTAGCGCTACCAGAAATTATTGTCAATTTTTCAGAAATCTTGACCCGACTTGTTAACTGCGCTAATAATGACAATTCAAGAAGTTCCGCTTATAACCGGTGAGATTTTTCCAACCGGATGGGCACCAGACCATGACAACATATATTATAATTAATTCAAATAATTAGGAAAACGCAACCACAGTGAACACTAAAATAAACCAGCCTGTAAAAAAGGCTTTAAATGAAAACCAGGCCAAAAATTTTCTAAAAAAGTTCGGCGTGCCGACAATAACGGAGACAATTGCGACCAATTCGAATGATGCCGTCGATGCAGCACGGCAAATTGGATTCCCCGTCGTACTGAAAGGATTTGGTTCTTCCCTTTTGCATAAAACAGAGCGGGGCCTTGTGCATTTAAACCTTCTCAATCCTAAGGATGTCGAGAATGCCGCGCAATTCATTACGGCTGAAGCAAAGGCTGATTTGGAAGGGTTTATTATTCAACCGCACATTAAAGGCCGACGGGAATTCGTGGCCGGATTGTTTCAAGACCGCCAATTCGGCCCGGTTATCATGTTCGGCCTGGGCGGGGTGTTCACCGAAGCTTTTGCGGATGTCGCTTTTCGCCTGGCACCCCTGACTGAAAATGATGCCTCGGAAATGCTCACGGAAATTCAAGGTAAAGCACTTCTGGGCGATTTCAGAGGCGAACAAGCTGTCCGCCAAGATGAACTGATTCAAACATTGCTGGGATTATCCCGGATCGGAGAATCGCATCCGGAAATCTCTGAAATTGATATAAACCCATTGCTGGTAACCCCGGAGGGTCGGGTGACGGCTGTGGATGCCCTGGTGGTCACCGGTGGCGGAAACGAAGAAATCGAATTTCTGCCGCCGATATCCCCGGATGCCATCGGCTCGCTTTTTTATCCCAAAAGCCTGGCCATCGTGGGTGCTTCGGCTCAGATCGGAAAATGGGGTCACACCCTGATGGCAAATACCATCAGTGGCGGCTATAAAGGTTCAATTTACCCGGTCAACCCGAAAGGCGGCACCATCGCGGGCAGAAAAGTTTTTCGATCCGTTGCCGAGATACCGGAAAAGATCGGCCTGGCGGCGGTAACCGTACCGGCCGCCAGGGTCCTGGATCTCATACCTGAATTCAGGAAAAAAGGGATTCAAAATATGCTCCTGATCACCTCCGGTTTTGGGGAAACCGGAGCGCACGGCAAGCATCTGGAAGCAGAACTGGTTATGGCCGCCCAGAAGGCAGGGGTCCTGGTGTTGGGTCCCAACACCATGGGTATATGCAACCCCCATAATAATCTCTACTGCACCGGCTCGCCTGTCATGCCCCGGCCCGGCTCCACTGCCATGGTGGCGCAATCCGGGAATATGGGAATCCAGTTGCTGGCATTTGCCGAACAGCAAGGTATCGGTATCCGGGCTTTTTGCGGATCTGGCAATGAAGCCATGATGACAATTGAGGATTATCTGGATGGCTTTGAGGTGGATACCCTGACCCGCACGGTGATTCTTTATGTCGAAAGTGTTAAAAATGGCCGACGTTTTTATGAAAGCGCCCGCCGTGTCGGCTTAAAAAAACCAATCGTACTTTTGAAAGGGGGCAGAAGCGACGCCGGCAACCGGGCTGCGGCCAGTCACACCGGCGCCCTGACCTCTGATATCAAAATATTCGAAGCTGTTTGCCGGCAGGCCGGTGTCGTATTGGCCCAGGAGCCCATGGACCTTCTCGATCTGGCGGCGGCTTTCTCTTCACTGCCGCTTCCCGAAGGCAGACGGGCCGCCATTGTTACCCTGGGCGGCGGCTGGGGGGTTGTCACGGCTGACTTGTGTGCGGAATACGGTCTGGAGGTACCGGAACTTTCAGCGAAATTGATAGGCAAAATGGATCGGATGCTGCCGGCCTACTGGAGCCGATCAAATCCCATCGATCTTGTGGGAGACCGCGATCCCTCAATCCCCTTGACCGCCCTGGAAGAACTGATGAAATGGGACGGCTGTGACGCAGTCATCAATCTGGGCATAATGGGCCGCAGGATCATGGTGAAAAGATTCGGCGAATCGGTACTGAAGGCCGATCCCCAATATGATGAAGCGTTTGTTGATCAGGTGAATCAACAGTTTCTCAAATTTGAAAAGGAATATATCGAGCACATTGTCAAATTAATGGAAAAATTTCAAAAGCCCATTTTTGGCGTCAGCCTGCTGCCCGACGAGAACAATCAGACCGTTTATCGGGTTGCCGGCAATGAATTTAAAGGGGTGTTTTATCCAACCCCGGAACGGGCGGTGAAATCATTTGCCAAAATGGTCGAGTATAACCGATTTTTAAAAAAGAATTAGACTTGTGAGATGATTGATCTTGTGATAAACACTCTGTCTCTGTCTTTCCTTTGGCGCTTGGAGAGAAAATATGACCAAAAAAAATTTCAAATATAAATACGATTTTGAAATCGGGTATTTCGTTAAAAGCCCCTGCAAGACATGTGTCCTGAAAAAGACTTTACCCAAATGTGCCCCTAAATGCAGCCTTCTGGATAAAATCCACGCAACTTTATCCGAGGCTATATCCTGCACCCGGCGAACTTGATCAATAACCCGACCCAACCGTCAGTTTTAAGCGACAGCTTGTTCTACCACGCTTTTCAAATTGTTCAACAACGACGTCGAAGGGATAACCACGACTTCACGATCGCTTATTCTGGTCACGTACCGGGGTTTGTCCTGGTGTGCGATGTAGGCTTTCCTGAGTTTTTCGCTCAAGCTTTGGAGGCTTTCCTGCGAAAGCCCCTTTTCATCTAACAGAGATTTGAAGTTGACGATTTTATCGCCATCCTCGATCCAGGCGATCCCAAATTTCTTCGGAGGCTTCCCGACAAAGACATAAACAGAATCTTCAGCTGGAACAACCTCGAGCGGATCCTTGGTCTCGCTTACCAGTTTTTCAAGTGGGGGACGCACGGCTTCTAACTGCTTGGCAGCCGGGGCTGATGAATCAAGTGAGGGATAATTGTGCTTGCCGCCAAAAAACTGTCCCAAGATACCCATAGCTCCTCCTTTCGGGTTACGGCGAGCCATGCAAATCGGCAACGATGGACATAGGCAGTCACGGTTGTTCGGGGATGACATGGCTTCGCCTGTTTTTTCCCCCGGACCGAACTGTTTTATTATTTGGTAGCACCTATACGAATCCCTGTCAACCTTGGTTCAATCGAACGCTAACCAACCAGCTTTGAAATAACGGCTCCCCAGGTTACACCGGCGCCAAGGCCAAGGAACATAACGGTGCTGCCATCACCGATAATTCCCATTTCCAGGGCTTCATCAAAAGCAATCGGGATGCTGGCGGCAGTCGTGTTGCCGTAGCGCTGGATGTTGTGAAACACCTTTTCCTCAGGCAATTTCATCGACTGCTGGAAAAACTGGTTAATGCGCAGGTTGGCCTGATGGGGAATAAACAGATCAATATCCTCGAGGGCAAGTCCGGCTTTTGCCAGACTTTCAGCGGCCACTTCGGGAAGTTTCTGAACGGCCAATTTAAAGATGGTCTTGCCGTCCATTTTTGGAAAATGCCGTCCCTCGTCGATAGCCTCTTTGGTGAGCCGGGGATTATTGCGGGAGGCTCCCAACTCAGTCGACAGGCTTTCGGCAAACTTGCCGTTGGCGTGCAGGGCTGACGCCAGAACCCCAACCGCTTCATCCGATTCAACACCTTCCAGGCAGACCGCTCCGGCGCCGTCACCGAATATCACCGCCACATCCCTGCCCCGGGTGGAAATATCCAGTCCGGTACTGTGAACCTCGGCGCCTACGAGAAGTATTCTGTTGGCCAGATTACTGCGGATATAGGCATCGGCGGTGGTGATGCCATAAAGAAAACCGGTGCATTGCTGTCGAATGTCAAGGGCCGGCGTTGCCTCCAGTCCTAGTTTATGCTGCATCAAGCATCCGGGCCCCGGGAAAAAAATATCCGGACTCAGGGTTGCAAAAATGATCAAATCGATGTCTTGCGGCTTCCAGCCGGCGCGTTGCATGGCAATCTGAGAAGCTGCCAACCCGAGATCGGATGATCCCACACCGCCCTCTTGGGGCACCCAATGGCGCTGCTTGATGCCGGTTCGCTGCTGGATCCATTCATCCGATGTTTCCATCCATTGGGTCATATCTTCGTTGGTTACCACCCGCGGCGGGAGGTAGCGTCCGGTCCCACGAATAACTGTTCTTTTCATCTGTATGGCTCCATGCTTAGGTTTCAGGTGTCAGGTGTCAGGAAAAAGCAAGGTAATACTGAAACCTGACACCTGACACCTGAACACTTTTATTCCCACAATGCCTCGCGCAATCCGGAGGATCGTTCGATTTTGCGCGAAATAGCGGTTGTCAGCACCGGCTCAGCTCCCCAGATAGATACTTTCTGCCTGGCTCTTGTCAGTCCGGTATAGACCAGTTCCCGGGTCATCAGCGGGTAATCCTTATCCGGCAGGATGAGGATTACGTGATCAAATTCCGAACCCTGACTCTTGTGCACGGTCATGGCATAGACCGTCTCATGTTCCGGGAGTCTGTGGGGAAGAAACCGCCTGACACCTCCTGAGGCATCCTGGAAATAGACATGCAATTGATCGTCGGAGGCGTCCGGATCCGGCAGGGTGATGCCGATATCCCCATTATAAAGTCCGAGGCTGTAATCATTCCTGGTTATCATGACCGGCCGGCCCTTGTACCACGGATGACTTCCCGCCGGATGGTCGCCAATGAGATTTTCACGGATCAGGACTTGCTCGGCCAGATTATTGACCGACTTTACACCAAACGGGCCAATTTTAAGCGCGCACAGGATTTTAAACTCATTAAATGCATCCATAGCTAACATGGGATCCTTTATTGTCAAGTATTTTCTGTATCCATCGATGATGATCGGGGCCAGTTGACTGCTCAGTTTGTTTTGGGAGCTAATTTCCGACCAGCTGACAGCGGTTTCCAACGGATTTTTTAGCAATGCCATGGATTTTTCAATATCGCCGAGATTGATGGCCCGGCTGATTGCCCCGATACCACTTTGGGAAGAAAACCGATAGCTTTTCTGCAGTATGCCAATACAGTCCTGCAACCCTGAGCTTTTTGCTGACGTCTGGGTGAAATATTTTTTCGATATACCGGTTAACTCTTCAATATGTTCAAGAAAATCTTTAGAAAAGCCATGAATGATCTGTCGGTCGCAAATATCGCCCAGCACCGAGCCGGCTTCAACCGAGGCCAGCTGATCTTTGTCGCCCACGATGAGCAGTCGGGCATCCGGTGCAACGGCCTGCAATAGCTTTGACATCAGGGCCAGATCCACCATAGAGGCTTCATCAACCACGACGACATCCGCCGGTAATAGATTGTCGCCATTGTAACGGAAATATGGTGTGCCGGTAATGGGTCTCAACAAACGGTGAATGGTAAAAACCTCGCCGGGGATGCCGTCTTTTAAAGAGCGGCTGCAATTAAGATGTTCTTTGGCCTGCAGGATGGATTGCCCGAGTCTGGCCGCCGCCTTTCCGGTGGGAGCGGTCAGACTGATATCTAATTTGTCCCGGCCGGTGCATTCCAATATGAGTGCCAGTATGCCGGCAATGGCATGGGTTTTACCGCTGCCGGGCCCCCCCGTGATGACACTAAAGCGCTTTAGCAATGCAGTGACGGCGGCAACTTTTTGGTAATCGACGCCCTCATCGCTAGCCGGAAACAGCCGGTCGAGACAGGCTTTAACTTTCCCCGGATTAAAATCTGACAGCTCCCCTGTGGTTCGATCATGAATGGCGGAAGACAGCTTTGTCTCATATTCCCAATAGCGGTAGAGGTACAACCGGTTATGATCATCCAGGATCAGCGGACACCGGTCACCGGGTTTGCCAACCGCGGTGTGCGCCTTCAATTGTTGGCGCCATTTCACGGACGGGGGACAGAAGACCGGGCCATGGCCCGCCTGCTCTTCTAAAAGGAGCGTTTCGGACACGGAATCGAGATTGAGGCAGATATCGCCGTTAGCAGTTGCACGGCTTACCAGTGCTGCCGCCAGAAATATATCCGGATCCGGATCAACGCAGAACCGTAAAATGAACCCGGCAAAATGAAGGTCCATTTCAGAAAATAGTCCAGCTGCACTTAATGTAGATATTGAGTTATGTATACGCGCGTTCGCCATGATGCGATAAAATTGACTTCACTAAATAATTTGGGTTTCAGTGTTCAGGTGTCAGCATAAGACATTGCCGACACAACCAGTAGGAACCAGCCTGGCTGCGTTTAGGATTTTGCAGTTCGATTTCTCTAATATTATCAAATTGTCCGTTTCACCGACCAACGGATCGACTGACACCTGACACCTGAAACCCCATCAAATCAGTTGTATCCGGGAATAAGGGTTTGGCCCAGGGAATGAATTAGATCCGGATCGGGCAGGTCATAGAAAACACCGTATTCCGGTCCCTCAAGCTCGTTGACGCCTCGGATGAATATGTAAAAAACGCCGCCGAAATCCTTTTCATAGCGGTAATCCGGTTGTTGATATCGCAAATACTGGTGCAATGCCAGGGTGTAGAGGTGGTATTGCAGGGTGTAGTAATTTGCTTCCATGATTTTATGCAGAGATAGCTGATTATAGTGTTCAAAGGCCGGCCCAAGATAATTCGATTTCCAATCGAGCAGATAGAAACGCCCCTGATGGCGGAAAACCATATCGATATAGCCTTTCATGAACCCGCGAGAAGGGGCAAAGGAAAGCCTTTCAAGGCGGGCGGGAAACTGCCCGCCTGGGTTGCGGCGCCCGAGTTTTTTAAATAGCTTTTTTAATTTGCCGGGTGTCACGGGGTTTAGCGGAAAATAAAATTCCATTTCATTCATCCGGTCTGCGGCTTTTAAAGACGACAGTCTGAACTGCGAAAGATCGGGATGCAGTCGAACCGCCAGGACCGTTGATATGGCCGTGCTGACAGTAGTCAGCCATTTGGCGTCATATCCGTATTGCTGCAGTTTGCCGGCAACCAGCTGTTTCAGATGGTCTGATTGGTTCCCGGCGAAATCATAATGTTCAAGGATGTCATGAAAAAAGCTACCGGCCCGGGCGCCGCGCGGGAAGGCAAAAACCGAGAGGCCGTTGGGTGCGCTTTGCGCTTCGAATCCTTCGGGGGAAGTCGTTCGGTCCGGTTCTAACCTGTCCAGGGAATCATCTCGATCCGGTAGGTCCACATCGGAAGCCCCGGTGGATACCAGAGAAGAATAACTTGAAATTTTCCAGGAATGATCTATTTTTCCGGTGAACTGGCGGCAGAAAAGCGGCTCTTCGGGCGCCGACCCTTGCATAACGAGCCTATCTGAATCTGTTGATATGGGCAATGGGACCACTTCAATGCTGTTTTGGGACCTTGCTGCAAGCTGTCGTAAATCTTCAAAAAGTTCAGCGTTGGTTTTGGCCTTGAATTGTTTTTTTAAAAGGAGAGTCTGATCTTCGGCTGAAAATTCGGCCGATTGATCGGTGCCGCCATGCAGCAGGTAGGCCAGCGCAGATGTTTCCGCGCGGTTTATATGTCCCCAGGCAAGGTAACAACGTTGTTTGGCCCGGGTCAGGGCCACATAAAGCAGTCTTAGATTTTCAGACAACAGCTCGTTGCGGGCCTGGGCCAGATGTTGATCGCGGGATTCGGAGCCTATATCAAACGTCAGTTGAAGGTTATCGGCAATATCATGGAAAGCAAATTCCTTGTCATTGATTAAGGAGCTTTCCCAGCCGAAGGGACAAAACACCACCGGATATTCCAATCCTTTGCTTTTATGGATGGTCACAATCTTGACGGCATTCTCATCGCTTTCAAGACGCAGTTGATTTTCTTCCAGCCGGGGAGTTATCGGATCCTGCTGTTCAGCCAGCCATTTCAACAGGCCGGCGACGCCGGTATTTTTTTCTGCGGAATGCCGGTGCAGCAATTCGACCAGATGCAAAACATTGGTTAGGCGTCGTTCACCGTCTGGAAAACTTAAAAGCCGATCCTTGACCCTCTCCCGGACTAAAAACAGCCGAAACATGCGAATAAATCCATTTTGCTCCCAGATTTGAAGGTATTCACTGAACCGGTTTAAGCGGGATTCCCACCATCGGGATTCAAAATCACCGGATACCAAGTCCGCGGCCCGGGTACCCATAATTTCTGTGGCCAAAGCTGCTTTAAGATAGGAGATTTCGGCCGGATGGGCAATGCCGTTTAAAACTTGTTCAACTTCCATGGCCTCCCGGGAATCAAAAATGTTGGCCGAAGTATAAAGAACTGATGGGATATCCCGGGCGGTCAGAATAGCATTTATCAGCTGGGCTTGGTCATTTGTGCGGACCAGTACGGCGATTTTGCCCGGCGCAACCGGTATTGATTTTGATAATAACCGACATATTTCACATCCCACGGCATCCGCAATCAACCGGGTCGCCGGAGGTTTGGTAACGGGTTTGTCGGTTCCGGTAAGTTTTTCTGAATCCAGATACCAGAGAATAAATGGTGGGCCTTTAAGTTCAATATCTTTTAAGGATTGCCGCGCCGGTTTGCCCTCTTCAAAGGGGATTTCATCGAAAATAAACGGTTTCTTCACTCCAGAAAACAGGGTGTTGATGGCCGTAAGCAACTTTGGTTCAGAGCGCCAGTTTTTTAACAGCGTAAATTTGGCATCGGTGCGGCGGGCGGCTTTCATATAAGAGAAGATGTCAGCCCCCCGGAAGCTGTAGATGGATTGCTTGGGATCACCGATCATAAACAGCAGGCTGTCCTCGTGAGCGAAAATGCGGGATAAAATATCATACTGAACGCTGTCGGTATCTTGAAATTCATCTACCAGGGCAGCCTTGTATCGCTGACGAATATTGGCCGCCAGCTGATTGGCGTTTTCGCTTCTAAGAACGTTTAACACCGTTATCAAAAGATCATCAAAATACTGGATGTTCCTTTCTTTTTTTCTTTTCTGCAACTCGGACCCGGCAAAAGCAAACAGTCTGGTTTTTAGAAACATCAAGGATTGTTCAAATTCGGCCTTCAGAAGCTCGCCCCGGGTAAAGGCAAGATCACAAAGATTAAAAAATTCGTGTTCGGGCGTGCGGTTATTTTTTTTGGTAGCTCGGGTCAGTTTGGCAGTCGTGAAATTTTCGAATTTATCGAAGAGGGGAAATCCCGAACTTTGCGGGTGGGCAAGGTGGTCCATGGCCTCTGCCAGGGTGATCACCTTGAGCGCCCTTGCGCTCATTCCCGGGTGATCGGCACCGGCCTTCATGCTGCCATAGATATTGGCGTTCAGGGCCGGATCCATCATGGCCTGGATGACTGCCTCCCGGGAGGCAGGCCAGGCTTTTCTTAGGGCGTCCAGCGCGCTGCGAAAGGGCTGGAGAGCTTCCAGCGCAGGTTCCGAGGATTCGGGCACGATTTTTACGTCAGGGGTTTTGACTTTGTCCAGAAGCCGAATAAAATAACCCGGATTTTTAATCCGGTCCAGAGCAAAACTGATCCATTCCGTTGCTGCCGTGTAAAAGGTCTTTCTCCAAAAGTCATCTACGACTTCCTGGATGAGGTGGGATTGATTTGAAACCAGTTCGGTATCGAATAGATTATGGGTTTCAAAGGCATTTTCGTGGATAATACGCTGGCAAAACCCATGAATTGTATAAATAGCCGCCTGATCGAAATCGATCAGGGCTTCATGTATCCGCACACCGGCTGCTTTCTGATCAGGGTATGTTTTTAACAGTGATTTGATGAGGGAGTCGGCGCTGCTTCCGGCCGCAAATGCATCCCTGGCCTGCACCAGTTTGTTTCGAATTCTGTCTTTAAGCTCTTCGGTAGCCGCGTTGGTGAAAGTCAGGACCAGAATCTGATCGACCTGCAGCTGCATCTCCAGGACGAGCCGAATAAAGAGACCTTCAATATTGTAAGTCTTTCCCGTACCGGCACTGGCTTCTATCAAATTGCTCCCTGCAAGGGGAGCATCTATCAGATTGAATGGTTTCATTATTCGAGTTACGCGTTGCGGGTTGCGTGTTACGGGTTGCGAGATTCGGACAAACGGCATAGCGCACAGGCCGGCAAATCAGATATATCAGAGAATCCTAACGCTTTGCCCTCTGCGCTTTGCGCTCTGCCTTGCATCTTCAGCCATCTGTGTTTTGCCACCTGACACCTGAAGCCTGACACCTGAAACCTAGAAGTCAATTCTTGGTATCAACATGTATACAAAGAAGAGATTATTTCCTTCCATTAAGTCGATAGATAAACGCCAGCACTTCGGCCACCGCCCGGTAGAGCTCCGGTGGTATCTCAGTTTCCAGATCAAGGGCTTCCAGTATCTGGATCAGGTTTTTATCTTCGTACATCGGCACATTATGCGCCTTGGCAACTTCGATAATTTTCTCGGCAATCTCTCCCCTGCCCTTGGCGATGACCCTGGGGGCATTGTCCTTTTTTCGGTCGTATTTCAAGGCGACAGCTTTGGGAGATTTATCCATGACTAAATCCGCAGATCCACCTTTCGGTTGCCTTCCACTTGGACATCCGGCCGATCAAAATCCCTGATTCTTTTCTCGGAAACTTTGACTTTTAGCTGTACTTGGTCAAAGAGACCGTGGAGCAATTCTTCCAATTCCTGGTAGTTTTCCTGTATCTCGATCATTGCCGACGGTTCTGCCACATAAAAGGTTATGTTCAAATCTTTTCCCACTAGAGAAAAATCCGTACGGATGTCTCCCAATCGATCCATAGACAGCAGCAGGGAAACTTGAAACCCTTTTTTGGAGCCTGATTTTTGTTTTTTTTCATAAAAGACCTTCAGCTTGGCCGTCTGGTCTCCCTCCTTTAAAGGCAGGGTATACGTAAACACCTGAAATGGATCAACTGATTCCAGCCTGCTTATCGCCCTGCCCTGTTGCTGGGTTATGTCGGACAACAAGGTATCGATGGCCCCTTTCAGTATCGCCAGAGTCCTTGGTCCGAATATTTTTTGCAGGGCTTCTTTTTCCTCGATGAAATGCTGCAACAATAAAAGATTGGGCTTGAGGTCCCGGTTGAAGACGGATTTGACCTCAGAAAGATCAGCCAGGCGCTTGGTCGATCCGCCGTCTTTATCTTCAAGGACCTGAGAAATTATCCGTTCAAGGGATTTTTCAAAAAAAATACCTGAGTTTTCAAAGTGGGACTTGAGCCGGGGAAGTAATCCGGCAATAATTTCTTTTAATTCAAAAGGTTCGAAATAAGCATTTAACGTTGCTAAAACATTGAATATTGACGCAGGATATTTTGTGCCGCCCGACGGACCTGCAGCCTGATTTAGAATCCGGGATAAATCATTTTGGAGTTTATTTATATTTTCCGTGGGTGGTGATTCCAGGCGCCGGCCGGATAATTCGGCCGACAGGGGATTCTTTTGATCCGCGATGATGACGCCCAGTTTGAGCTGTTTGCCGGCTTCAAGCACCCGGACCATTAATTCTTCGCCCAAGGTAACGGGTATCTTTATATCCGCGGTTGTACGAAAACTTCCGAAATCAATCAGCGCACGGTCTCCCTTCAGCTCAATAATTTTCAGTTTCAGGGTGCTGCCGGGTTCGAGCGCACCCGTTTTCAAAGTTGATTTATAAAATTCCGGTTTAACTGTAACTGTTATCTGAGAAGTGATGGCCATAACTGATAGTTATTGGTTCAAAGGTTCAGGACTGAGGGTTCAGCGTCAGGGTTCTGGGTTCAGAGGGTGAACAGCGAACCGCAGAACCGCAGAATAATGAACCGCAGAATGTCGAAGGGTGGTTTCACGTTGCTCAATCTTCTTTATAAATAGACAGAATTCATTCCTTCGACTTTCATTATTCGACATTCGATATTCGCTATTCGCTTTTGCATAGAGCCTCTGAACCCTGAACCCTGAACCTTCATTGCTTTGTATAAAATACGCCTGGAATCCAGCTTTTATGGATTTTAGCGGTTTGATCCGGGTCTGCTTTTGTTTCGTCAATGAATTTAAAGCTAACCCACCCTACCCGAATGATATCTTCATGGTTTAATTTTTGACGGGTGATCTTTTCATCATTTAAAAATGTGCCGTTGGTGCTGTTCCGATCCTCTAAATAATAGTCAACAGCCCCTTTGGAATCCGGGTCTTCTATTTTTTCAATCACGGCATGCTCAGAACTGACCACAGCATCATCAATAAAAATGTCACATTTCGGGCTGCGGCCGATACTCAATCTGGGTTGATCCAACGCACATTTATTGATGGCTGCGCCTTCATGCAGTTGTACGATTAAAGCCATGGAAGGTCTCCTTTCTGTAGAGTTAAAGCAAAATTTCCTTACTATATGCAAATAGCGGTTCAAATACCTTCAAGGCAATCTTTTTAAACTCATCATCCAGGGGATCCATCCGGCGGAAGCACAGGTCGTAATAGGGATCGTCAGATTCCACCGGGGAGTGTTTTTTGGGCGAATCTTCGCCCCGCCACTTCAGTCCGGCTCGAGCCAGCGCCGATTGATCAGATCCTGACCTGTTGAGTTTGTGTTCGGCATACTCATGGGAGGTATCAGGATAAAAATGGATCGGTTCCTCCAATCCCCACCGGAACAAGTTAAGAAGATCCTCAATAAAGGCTTTGCTATCCGGTACCGG
>Ga0075308_1000060_pt1 | contig 41597 bp, 38 predicted proteins | sample Joice_ThreeSqA_D_3_FD_120062 | JGI IMG/M metagenome (GOLD analysis project Ga0075308, IMG submission 120062) | Natural and restored wetland microbial communities from the San Francisco Bay, California, USA, that impact long-term carbon... | ecosystem: Environmental > Terrestrial > Soil >... | reverse complement strand
GTGGATAGATCAATGGATTCCTTATCCATGTGCCGCAAGTTCACTTCTTGCCGGGGGCACCACAATTAAAAGGGTTTGGCGATGCTGCCATAACCCTTTTGTTCCCAAACAATTGGTGTCCCGGATCTCCTCCCCGCTCAGCGCATTGCCAGCAAAAGCATTAATCTCGACCAGCAGGTCTTTTTTAGCATTCAAGCCTTGATTGAGATGTTCGGGCAGGACGCTAAACAACCGGAGATTAAAAAAATACTTAACTTAAAGCCAACTATCTGATAAGAATAAATTGGGTTAGTTGCCTGCTGATAAAAAAAGCAAAACCCTTTCAATTTTCAAGTTTATCTTATAAGAACCCCGCGGGGATAGTTAATGATAGACAAAAGCCCGAACTACCTTCACTGCACAAAATACAAGGGACAACCCCAGAAGCATGTCGTCGTCTGCAAAGAATGCCGGTGGCGAAAAAGCTGCAAGCCATACCAGAAATTTCGGCAGCCCGAGTTGCCTTTTAATTTTCGAAAAGCGAGCTGATCCGCGTTGGATAGTGAAAAACTCCCAGAGGAGACAGAGCGATGAAAGATCTGATCAGTTACATTGCACGGGCACTTGTTGATTTCCCGGAAGAGGTGGAGGTTGATGCAGTTGAAGGCAGACACACCACCGTATTGGAACTTAAGGTGGCCAAAAACGACATGGGCAAAATTATCGGCAGACAGGGCCGAACAGCCCAGGCCATCCGGACCATTTTAAGTGCCGCATCCGGCAAAACAGGTAAACGTCATGTCCTTGAAATTATTGAATAAATTTATTGATATGACCTGGTTTTCCTGATTTGGACTTGACATTCAGCGCGGATTCGGGATATATGAAGCAGACTCTTCTATTCCGGTGATTATTTCTAAATTTCATCCCAATTTGATCGCCAGGGCACCTAAATCCCCGGAGATATTACCTGTTCTGGCAGAACTGCAGATGCATCCGACCTATAAGACAGAGTCTGAAAGGACTCTGTTTTTTTTTGCATCGTTAGCGTCTATCCAAAGGAAAGCTATGAAGCAAAAGTACCACATCAGAAAAGATGATAAGGAAAAAACTCTGCGCATCCAGGAATTTGCCGTTTTAACCGCTAATACCGGGAAACAGAGTTCCCCGCCAATCCAGGATGACGATTTTTCGCTGTTGTGCGAACAAACTTATGGCGCCAAGGAAGTTAAAAGCGCAAGCTCGACGGGCAAGGAAGATTTGATCCTGCTGCTGCGCAACCAGCATTTTTTCCCGATCGGCGTCTATATGGATGAGATCGCCAAAGTTGTCATGGAAATGTATGCTTCAAAAGGTGAACAGTACGAGGATCTTGTCTTCGACGACAAAGCGGTTCTGGGGAGCGATTTTAGTGAGCAGAAAACTGTTGCCGAAATCACAGATGATATTGAGCAAAATCCAGCTGAAAACCTAGACACTCTTATTGAAGGCGATTCCAAATAAATTTGGAACCAGGCTCTATCCTAATTTATTGACTGCACAGGACAAAAGGGCATTACCGACAAGGTTCGGCCATGCCCTTTTCGAATTTTCAGCCATGATATTAGACCACCGTGACATTGACGGCCCGAGGGCCTTTCTGCCCTTCTTCTACTTCAAAGGTAACCCGGTCACCTTCGTTCAGGGATTTAAACCCGGACGCATTGATTCCTGAATGGTGAACAAATACGTCAGGACCCTCTTCCTGTTCGATAAATCCATAACCTTTACGCTCGTTAAACCATTTGACGATACCATTGGCCATAGGGGGACCTCCTTGGTTTGATTTTAAATATAAAAGCTTCTCCGCTGCTGAGATACTGATCCGGTATTTCAGGCAATTTGCGATTCGTCAATAACATATAATCGGCAAGGGGATTTACATTCAGATTCGCTAGGTTAGCAGAAAAAGAATCGGTTGCGGTACGGCTTTTTCTCATCCTATCAGAACACACCGGCGGTTTTTCGATTTTCGTAAAATAACATTGAGTTATATTCGGTTCTAAATCTGAGGCCCTGCAGAGAAAAAAGTCGGAGACCGCACTGTGGATTGGACATTCTGAATGATGAATGCTTTTGCAAGGTGCTCAGTAGAAGCATTTTAATGCTGTCTTCATTATATTCTTTCTCTTGATCGGATGCAAGGAAAAATTAGCCTCCGGTGATGTGCTTGGAATAAGGCCTGGGAAATAAAATATGACCGATTTTTGTTAAGAGATTCCGTAATTTGTGGTATATGGAGTGGTTATCGTTTGCAGGTGTTTGCCCGACACCTGTGCCGTGGCCAATTTCTGCAAGAGTTTCTGGATGAAAGTGATGTCGACTATTGCAAAATTCAACTCGACTGATATATTTGACACCGTATAGCAGTATCAACATCGGGTTTATCTCAGAATAATAAAGGGGGGCACCGTGCCAAAATTCCAGCACTGCATCTTAACGCCAGACAGATTACGGTGGTTTTGGACCATAGCACTGGTTGCAGCTGCGGCCTTGTCTGCGAATGCTGCCTGGACCGCCGATGAGCCCAAGACCGGGCAGCCTGAAAGCGAGCCCATTCAAATTGTCGCCGACGAGCTGATTTCATACAACGAGGAAAAGTATGCGGAATTTATCGGAAACGTTAAGGTAACCCAGGGAAAATTTACGATCACTTCGGATAAATTGAAAATTTATTATAAGGGCGAGTTACTGGATAACGAAAAGAAAAGCGGTGATGAGGATTTATTGAAAAAGATCATTGCCACAGGAAATGTAAAAATCGCCTCTGAACAGTATAACGCTGAAGCCGAAAAGGCGGAATATGATACGGCGGCGATGACGGTAATTTTAAGTGGTGAAAACGCCAAAGTAATCAGCGGCAAGAACTCAATTGCCGGATCCAAAATTACGTTAAACCAGAAAAGCGGCCAGGTTATGGTCAAAGGCAGCGGAACCAAGCGCATCAAGGCCGAGTTCTATACCAAAGAGAAGACATCAGACGCCTTTACGATGAAAAAATCTGAAGAGTAAGGGTCATTAAAAATTTTTTTGTTAGGTGAGTATTTCGTGTTTGGTGTTTAGTGTTTGGCATTCCCATATTTTTATAGATAAAAACGCTCCTGCAACATACAAAACACCAAATCCTAAAAACCAAACAACTGATCACAGTTTACGTCTTAGTTTTTTCAACTTCTCTAGTTTTTCTTGCTGGAGTAAAAGTTCGATCCATTCTCGGAATAAAGGCACGAGCTCTTCAGGCCTGGTTGTTGGTTGATCTTCCATTTTTTGCCGGGCGTGCACAAGGCCATCAATTAGATCCTGACGCTGTGGCTCTCTTTGCGCAAGGTGCTGGTAAATTTCGACAGCCCGGGCCCAATGCCCCTGATCCGCATACACTTTGGCCATCGTTTCGGTATAGATATCGACTTCCTGGTTCATTTTTTTTGTCCCGCTGGACTTTGGGTTTTCAGAATAATTTCATCCTCTCCGATCATCCCGAGCTCTTGCCTGGCAACACTTTCAATAAAAGCAGGATCATGCCGCAATCGATCGATTTCAACGCCAAACACTTGATTCTCCCGGGCAAGATTTTTGTTTTCTTCAACAAGCCTGTCGCGTTCTTTTTTTAGAAATCTCAGATCTGCAAGCCCATGTTCGCTGACAATGATAAAAAAGAACAGGGCCAGAAGCAAAAGAATCGAAATTGATAACAAAATATTTTGGTTTTTGGTCATTTCCTGCCAATACCTTTCCGGACTTCAGCCAGAACAACATGCAATTCCGGACTTTTTAAGACATAAGAAACGCCACCGTAAGTGCAAATGCCGAAAGCGATACAGCCGACAACTGCTCCCAAAAGACCGGTCAGTGTAATGTTCTGAACGGGCACAAACATCAGCCCAGCGGCCCAGACAGCAATACCCATGGTCAGGGAGCTTAGCAATGTTCGAAAAAAAGACCGGGCAATACTTTTCCACCCCAGTGGGCCCAGTTTAACTCTTAAGGCTCGAACCAGAAGTCCCAGATTTAAAATGGAGGCCAGCGATGTTGCCAGAGCAAGTCCGCCGTGCCCAAGCGGCTTCATCAGAACCAAGCCGAGGGTAATATTGGCAAGTATTGATAGGCCGGCCATTTTTACCGGAGTCCGGGTATCCTGCATCGCAAAAAAGGTAGCCGTAACAATTCGAACCGCTGAAAATGCCCATAGACCTAAAGAATAGTACAAAAGTGCCTGGGCAGTCAACCTTGTGGCGACGGCATTGAATTCCCCCCGCTGAAACAACAAAGTGACAATGGGCTCTCCTAATACAATAAGACCCACCATCGCAGGAATTGAAATGAAGAATACCAGTTTTAAAGCATGACCAAACGTATCCTTGAGGCCTTCAAAATCCTCCGCTGCCGCTTGCCGGGAGAGACTGGGTAAAACCGCCGTTGCCGCGGCAATCGCAAATACCCCCAGTGGAAATTGAACCAGACGATCGGCAAAATACAAATAGGTAACACTACCTTCCGCTAACAGCGATCCCAGAATTGTGCCGATGACGATATTAATCTGGTAAACGGCACCGCCTAATATGACCGGGGGAATCAGGGTTCCTACCTGTCTTAGTCCGGGGTGGAAAAATTTCGCCTTTTCCCAGAATCGAAAACCTTTACGCAAAAGCACCGGCAACTGAAAGGCCAGCTGGAGAACTCCACCGATGAGAACCCCGACAGCTAAACCGATTGCCGGGACAGACAAGGATGGGGAAATGAACAACACTGACCCGATGATAGAAATATTGAGCAGTACCGGTGCGAGGGCCGGGGCTGCAAAATGACCGAGGACATTGAGTATACCCATGCACAGAGCGACCAGACCGACAAAGAATATATAGGGAAACATTAGACGGGTCAGGGTAACCGTTAGTGAATACTTGTCTGCTGCAAACCCGGGCGCCATCAACTTTACGATCCAGGGTGACAGGAGGATGCCGCCAATGGTGGCAAGAATCAAAAAAACACTTAACAACCTGAACGCTGATCGCGCCAGGTCAAAGGCCTCATGCTGACCCCGGCGGACAATATACTGGGTAAAAACCGGGACAAAAGCGGAATTCAACGAACCTTCAGCAAAGAGGCGCCTGAGCAAATTCGGTATCCTGAAAGCTGCAATGAAGGCATCCGAGCTGAAACCCGCTCCGAAAAACCCTGCAATCACTGCATCGCGGATAAAACCCAGAATGCGGCTCAAAAGAGTTGCCGCCCCCACCACGCCAGCAGCTTTTACGATCCGGGAATTTTCAGACATAGCAGCATCTCGGAATTTTATTCCACGAAGGGAAAATTGGGGATAATTGTGAACATGGGGTAAGGGAATCAGTCATTATGGAAAAAATTGCTAAATTTTCTTGACAGGTCTTAAATTAATTAATATTTATACACTTTTAAATAATTTCATGAAAGGGGTATTCACAGTTGGCAAATCACAAATCAGCGATAAAACGCGCTCGGCAAAACGAATTGAGGCGTCTGCGTAATAAATCCGTCAAAACGAGAATTAAAACGATGGTCAAGGATATTCGATCAGCAGCAGCCGAAACATCAGGCGCAGATATCTCGGCCAAGATCAATGTCGTCCAATCAGCAATTGATAAGGCCTCAAAAAAAGGTGTAATCCACAAACGGACTGCCGCCCGAAAAATTTCCCGCCTCACAAAACTGGCCAACTCCGCCAGTTCATAATGGAACAAATGGTTTCAGGTGTCAGGTTTCAGATGACAGAGGACAGAAAACAGACGACGGATACCGCCGGTTCTGATCAGCTGCCCGTCAAAGGCGCAACCCGTAAAACGAAACGCGTAACTCGCAACACCTGAACCCTAACTTCTTTAGAAATCATCCGTCAACCGGTTGAAAATCCGTTCCGATATTCGCTCCGAAAGTCTTCCGATGGCCAGGTCCTCGTTCCGGTCTGTTTCGATTTTTGAGCTGTTAACATCAAAAGCCTCCCGGTCGGATATACCAATGGCGGTCCAGAGGACAGCCCCACCGTCCTTTTTTATCAATCTCAGATCAACCATCATAACAACCTCCCTTTCGCTGGCCAGTTCGGTGTCTACCCGGGAGATGGTCTGAGTTCGAATGGAATTAATCGAGCCCCTTAAAACGGCATCCGCCTCGGCCAGGTTGCTTACCAGGCTGTGCTCTCTTTGCCGGGAAAATTCAAAAATGAGCTGATTGGTAACAATTCTTTCCACGCCACCCTTGGAAGTGCGGTTCTCTAAAACTTCAATAAAAATATGATTCACTCCCTCAGGAAATTGGCCTGAACCGGAAAAGCGATAGCCGCAAGCGGTTACCAACACGGAGAATAATAGAAGTAGCCCAATGATGGTGTGTTTTTTCAGCAAGATGCCTCCCCTAACCAGAAACCTTATACAGTCCCCTATACCACAATATTGACCAGTTTATTTTTCACCACAATGACTTTTTTAATCCTTTGGCCCTCAATAAAATTTTGAACCCGTTCATCTGACAGCGCCATCTCTTTAATCGTTTCTTCAGCGGTATCCGCGGCAACCTGGAAGCGACTGCGCAGTTTGCCGTTGACCTGGATCACAATCAGCAACTCGTCTTTTACCAGCGCATCTTCACGGTATTGCGGCCATGGGGCAAGGAGCACACTGGAATCATGCCCGAGTTCACCCCACAATTCTTCGGCAAAATGAGGTACTATCGGAGATAGAAGCAGGGTGAGGGATTCCATGGCCAGGCGTATCACCGGCAAGTGGTCGTTGCTGATTTTTTCGATATCAATGTCGCTCAGGGTGTTAAACAGTTCCATTACGGCGCTGATGGCCGTGTTGAAATGAAAGCGGTCTTCGATATCCCGGGTCACTTTGTGAATGGTCTGATGCGTTTTTTGAAACAGCGGCCGCATGGCGGGGTCAAGATTATCAAGGCCGCCATCAAAAGAAGGCACATCTTTTATCTTGCCTATCAAACTCGCTGCCAACCGCCAGATCCGCTTTAAAAATCGGTAGCCGCCGTCTACGCCCTGTTCGCTCCATTCAAGATCCCGCTCGGGCGGCGCAGCAAAAAGGCAGAAAAAGCGGGTGGTGTCGGCACCGTACTTATCAATCAGGATATTGGGATCGATCACATTTTTTTTGGACTTTGACATCTTTTCCACCCGGCCCACGGTCACCGGTTTGGCGCACCTGCTGCACACGCGGTTTCCCTTTTGATCCTCAACTTCCCGGGGCAGCAGGTATCCGTGTTCAGGGCACGAAACCGTCTCTTTGCAAACCATTCCCTGGGTCAGCAGATTGGTGAAAGGTTCTTTGAATTTAACCAGCCCCTGATCGTGGAGCACGCGGGTGTAAAATCTGGAATATAGCAGATGCAAAATGGCGTGCTCGACACCACCGATGTATTGATCCACCGGCATCCAGTAATCGACGGCTTCCGTGTCAAACATACCGGTGCTGCATTGCGGGCTGCAATATCTTTCGAAATACCAGGATGACTCCACAAAAGTGTCCATGGTATCGGTTTCCCGCCTGGCATTCTTTCGGCCGCATCGCGGACAGGTTATCTTTACAAAATCATCCAGCCCGGGCAGCGGGGATCTGCCGTCCTCCAGCATATCAACTTCTTCCGGCAAAACGACCGGCAGATCTTCTTCGGGCACCGGCACAATACCGCAGTCATGGCAGTGGATCATGGGAATGGGTGCCCCCCAGTATCGTTGCCGGGAAATTCCCCAATCCCTGAGCCTGAAACTGACTGCCCGCTTACCGAGGTTGTTTTTTTCAAGATAGTCGGCAATTTCTTCGAGGGCCTTGCGATGGTCCATACCGTCAAACTGACCGGAATTGATCATGCAGCCTTCACCCGGGTAGGCTTCGGTCATGGTCTCGCCATCCAGATCTGAATCTTCGGGCTTTACAACCACAACAATGTCCAGGCCGTATTTACGGGCAAAATCAAAATCGCGTTGATCGTGCGCCGGAACTGACATTACCGCACCGGTGCCGTACTCCATCAACGCAAAATTAGCTGTATAAACAGGCATGCGACTGCCGGTCAACGGATTCAGGCAGTAGGTGCCGATAAAGACTCCCTCTTTTTCATAGTTTTCAATACTTCGCGCCGATCGGTCCTGCAAAGCAATCCGCTCGACAAATTGGGCCACTTCTTTTTCCTGGGGAGTACCCTTTGACAGCTTGCTCACCAGTGGATGTTCGGGCGCCAGGCACATGAATGTTGCGCCAAATACGGTATCCTGCCGGGTAGTAAAAACCGCTATGACCTCATCGCTGTTTTCAACGGCAAAGTTGATTTGGGCCCCGACGCTCTTACCGATCCAGTTTTTCTGCATGGTGATCACTTTTTCCGGCCATCCCGGCAATTTGTCACAGTACCGCAGAAGATCCTGGGCAAAGTCGGAAATTTTGAAAAACCACTGCCACAATTGCTTTTGACGAACCTGTTGGCCACAGCGCCAGCACAACCCGGCTTCAACCTGCTCATTGGCCAAAACCGTCTGGCAGTCTTCGCACCAGTTCACAAAAGACTCTTTGCGGTAGGCCATACCCATTTCATACATTTTTAAAAACAGCCATTGCTCCCAGCGATAGTACTCCGGTCGGCAGGTTGCAAGTTCCCTGCCCCAATCGTAACTGAATCCCATGCGCCTGAGTTGGGACCTCATGGTATCGATATTCGCATAGGTCCATTTGGCCGGATGGGTCTTGTTGGCAATGGCGGCGTTTTCGGCCGGCATGCCGAAAGCATCCCAGCCCATGGGATGCAGGACGTTGAATCCACGCATTCGTTTATACCGTGCCACCACATCACCGATGGTATAATTTCGGACGTGTCCCATATGAATATTTCCCGAGGGATAAGGAAACATTTCAAGCAGATAATATTTCGGCTGGTCGGGGCTCTCTTTTACCCTGAATAAATCCCATTCTTCCCATTTTTCTTGCCATTTGGATTCAATTGCCCTGGGATCGTATTTCTCATCCATTAATCTCGTTTCCCCTGATAAAGTGATATGAAAGTAAAAATTAAAATGTCATAGCATAATACAAACAACAAGTCATGGCGTCAACTCAGAAATCGTTTGACTTGTATCTAACAATTTAATATTCAAGCAAATATATACAAGCCATTTATTAAGCATCGATCAGCCGGATTGACCATTTGGATATAGTGAATATATTTAAGGGTTGTCCAATTAAAATAAATTCCTCCCCGTGGATCAGACCGTGTGGCGCTGAAGGTTGAAAACTTTTTAATGCTGCCAATCATATTTCCAATTGGCGTAACGACAGGAAAAAATTTATGAATGTTAAAATTTTGATTAATGCGGTCGACCCTGAAGAGTGCAGAGTTGCCAAGGTCAAAGACAACAAACTCGAAGATTTCCATATCGAAAGCAGTTCGAGGGAAATTACCCACGGCAATATTTACAAGGGAATTATTATTCGAATTGAACCCGCTCTGCAGGCAGTCTTTGTCGACTACGGCGCTGAAAGACACGGTTTTTTGCAAAAACATGAAATTCACCCCGATTATTTTCAGGATACGGCCGATGAAGCCCAACCGCTTGACAGGCTTGTCAAGCGCGGACAGGAATTAATGGTTCAGGTTACCAAGGATCCTTTCATGAAAAAGGGGGCCATGCTTACCACCTATATTTCTTTGCCGGGGGGATATATGGTCCTTCGGCCCGGAAGCGATCATATCGGGGTTTCACGTAAAATTGAAAACGAAGATGAACGTCAGCGTCTGAAAGACATTGTGAGCAATCTTAAAATTCCGGAAGATTTCGGGATTATTGTCCGTACTTCGGCGGCAAATACCAGTAAAACCCTCCTTTCAAAAGATTTAAACTACCTGTTTCGGCTGTGGAAGAAGATTAAAGGCAGTGTGATGAAAAAAAAGGCCCCTGCCCTGCTGTACAAGGAAAGGCATCTGGTGCTGCGCTCCATAAGGGATTCCTTTACACCGGAAGTTGCTGAAATTCTCATCGACGATGACACGGTCTACAAAGAAGTAAGAGATTTTATTAAGTTGTTTTCACGCCAGCATGACAAGATCGTCAAACATTATAAAGGAGCCAAGCCCATTTTTTCAAAATTTCAGCTCGAAGACCAGATCGCATCCATATTTGAAAGCCGGGTCGGCTTGAAATCAGGCGGAACCCTGGTCATAGAGCAGACCGAGGCCCTGGTTACCATTGACGTTAATTCGGGAAAATCGACCCACGAAAAATCCATCGAACAGACTGCCTATCAAACCAACCTCGAGGCGGCGGAAGAAAGTGCCCGGCAGTTGCGCTTAAGAGATCTGGGGGGGCTGATTGTCATCGATTTTATTGATATGCGGGATTCCAAGCACAGGGCAGATGTGGAACGTACCCTGAGACAGTATGTGAAAGAAGACAAAGCGCGCGCGAAAGTAGGCAAAATTTCAAGATTTGGGCTGCTGGAGATGTCGCGACAGCGCATTCGCCCCTCGATCGAATTTGGAAGTCACTTGCCCTGCAAATACTGTCAGGGCAAAGGGCTGGTTCCGTCAGCTGAAACTTTGGGTATCGGCTTTTTACGAAAGTTGAGCCTGGAAACGCTGAAGGAAAAAGCCCATCGGGTCAAAGGCATTGTACCGGTTGATGTGGCTGAATACCTGCTTAACAAAAAGCGCCGCGAAATAGTCGATTTGGAAGTCAGACGCGATCTCAGTGTCGAAATCGAGGGCAATCGTTCAATGGTGCCGGGAGACAGTGAGATTATTTGTGCAGAGTAATCGCTTTGCGGCAAGGGTGCATGCTTGGGGCTAATCTGCCAGCTGGTCTGCCGGACCAAAGCCTTTTTGAGGGAAGTTGAAAAATTTTAAAGAATGATTTGACGAAATCGATCTTTTCAAGTATATCAGCGCCACTTTAAATTAATTATATAATTTCCGAGGCATTCAACTATTAGCCAATAGCCGGAAGGAGGATTCATCTTGTTTGATACAGCATATGCATTGGGTACAGGAGGTGCCGGTGGAGAAGGTGCCGGTGGTTTTGCGGGATTTATCCCCTTAATTTTGATGTTCGTCATATTTTATTTTTTACTGATCCGACCCCAGCAAAAAAGGACCAAAGACCACCGTGCAATGATCGCCAACCTTAAAAAAGGCGACCGCATCATCACCAGTGGTGGTATTCACGGTCGAATTACAGGAATGGATGAAGCGACCTTAACGGTGGAGATTGCCGACAAAGTCCGTGTAAAGGTCGCCCGCGCCAATGTATCGGGCCTTTCTCAACCGGCTGCCCAGAGCCCGCCGGATAAAAAATAACACCCAATCAAGTATTGATTGCAAATTGATATGATAAATTAAGTGAGCCCTTGGCCCTAGGTAATTCGGTTAAGTGGTCGATTCGCTGATTGTAAATACAGGGGCATGGATTTACGCCGCGCCCGCATACAATTCGGCCTTGACCATTTAACAAATTCTCTGGGGCTTTCACGTAATTGATAAACCCCTGGCGGGTTTCGAACATCAAGCCCTCATGGGTCGGGCTAACTGCTTACTGCAAAAAGGAAAAAGATCATTGAAAAATTTTTCTTGGAAACTGGTTCTGGTTTTTGTCGTCATCGTGGCGGCAATCATCTACGTCCTTCCGAGTTTGAAGCCGGCCCTCTGGCCTCACAAGCAGATCAATTTAGGGCTTGACCTTCAAGGCGGCATGCACCTGGTGCTGGAGGTAGACACCAAAAAAGCCCTGGAAAGCACCGTCGAGCGTATTTCCCATGAAATACGGGAACAGCTTAAAAAAGAGCACATCCGCGATGTGACCATTGATCGTGTGGAGGGCATCAAAATTTCGGCCCAGATTAAAGATGAAGAAAGTATCAAAAAATTTAGCGCACTTCTTGACGACCAATTCAAGGATTTGCGGGAACTTTCCAACAATATGGTCGACGGTGTCCAAACCATCATGCTGGATATTCCTGATAGCGATCGCACCCAGATAGAAAAACTGGCGGTTGACCAGGCCCTTGAAACGATCCGCAACCGGATTGATCAATTCGGTGTGTCCGAACCGGATATCCGTCGCCAGGGGGAAAACCGGATTCTGATTCAATTACCCGGTATCAAGGATACCCAGCGCGCCAAAGATCTGATCGGCAAAACAGCACTGCTGGAATTCAAACTTGTGGATGACACCCAACCGATAGACAGCGCCTTGAAGGGCAACCTGCCACCGGGCAGGGAAATCCTTTACAAAATCGATGTGGACCCGCAGACCAAGCGAACTTCAAAGACCCCCTTTCTTCTCAAAAAACGGGCCGTGTTGGACGGCTCCTACCTGACAGACGCAAGGGTGCAAATAGCCTCCCAGTTCAATGAACCCTATGTTTCGATTAATTTTGACAAAAAAGGCGCCCGTATTTTTGAAAGAATTACAGGAGACAATGTCAATAAACGTCTGGCCATCGTATTGGACAACTCTGTTTATTCTGCTCCGGTCATTCAGGAAAAAATCGCCGGCGGCCAGGCCCGCATTACCGGGCGGTTCACCACAGAAGAGGCCCGCGATCTGGCCATTGTTCTTCGTGCCGGTGCGCTCCCAGCGCCAGTCAACATCCTTGAAGAGCGCACAGTGGGTCCTTCCCTGGGAGCCGATTCCATTCGCAAGGGCCTGATTTCCATGTTGGTCGGCGGCCTGCTGGTCGTCCTATTTATGGTGATTTATTATAAAGCCGCGGGCCTGATTGCAGATGTGGCCTTATTTCTTAACATTCTGCTGATCGGTGCAGGACTGGCCGCCTTTCAGGCCACCCTCACCCTGCCGGGTATTGCCGGGATAATCCTTACCATCGGAATGGCAGTCGACGCCAACGTAATAATCTTTGAGCGCATCCGGGAGGAAATGGCGCTGGGCAGAACACCCAGAGCGGCCGTTGACGCCGGCTATGACCGGGCCACCTTGACCATTCTGGACGCCAACGTAACGACTTTGATCGCAGCCCTTGTCTTATTCCAGTTCGGTACCGGACCGGTCAAGGGGTTTGCCGTCACCTTAAGCCTGGGTGTCGTTGCCAGTATGTTTACGGCCCTGATCGTGTCACGGATAATCTTTAGCTATATTTTAATTAACCGGAAAGTTAAAAGCCTCAGTATTTAACCGCTCCAGCGTTAAAGGAAATCTTATGCAATTTGTAAAGCCTGATGTTAACATAAACTTCATCGGTAAAAGAAAAATAGCTTACCTTGTGTCGGCTGTGATGATCGTCATCAGTATTGGGTCCCTCATTTTCCACGGCGGTCCCCGGCTGGGTATTGATTTTCAGGGCGGCACCCTTATCCAGGTGAAATTTCTCGCCCCGGTTAAAATGGATGCCATCAAAGCCGGCCTGCGAGATATCGATCTCGGAAAATCATCGGTTCAAAAATTCGGCGACTCGGAATCCAGTGAATATCTGATCCGCACCGACAGTTCCGTTATGACATCGGAAGGGTTTTCCGCCGATGTGCAAAAAGCTCTGAAATCCTCTACCGGCAGCGAAGTGGAAATACGGCGGATGGAAATGGTCGGCCCCCAGGTGGGCCAGGATTTGAGAGAAAAGGCCCTGTTTGCAATGTTTTTTGCGCTGCTGTTTATCACCATTTATATATCAGGCCGTTTTGAATTTAAATGGATGATAAGCGGCATTATGGCCGCGGCATTAATCGGAGCCGTCTACGTCCTCACCCTGCTAAAGGTCAGCATTCCCTGGCTGATTATCGGGGCTTTAATCGTTACCCTGGTTTTATTTTGGTTTCTTGAACTCAAATACGCTATGGGAGCCATTGTGGCGCTGGTGCATGACGTAACCATAACCGTCGGTCTTTTTTCCCTGTTTGACAAGGAGTTTACCCTGGCGATCATCGCGGCCCTGCTGACCATTATCGGTTACTCCTTGAACGATACCATCATTGTCTTTGACCGCATCCGTGAAAACCTGAGAAAATACCATAAAAATCCACTGGAAGTCATCTTAAACCGCAGTGTCAATGAAACCCTCAGCCGCACCTTATTGACATCATTGACCACCCTTTTTGTGGTCCTGGCCCTTTTTGTCCTGGGCGGCGGAATTATCCATGACTTTGCCTTTGCCCTAATCGTCGGGATTGTTGTGGGAACCTATTCGTCTATTTTTGTTGCAAGTCCAATCCTTCTGGCCTGGCAGGGACGGCCGAAGAAGAAATAAGAATCCTGAATGGACAGCATTCGACCATGGTTTTATCTTAAAAGTGTACCGGGCGTCGGCAATCTTCTTTTCAAACGCCTGGTTGACCGCTTTAAATCCCCTGAAAACGTCATTCAGGCCTCTGATCAGGCACTCCTGCAGGTAAGCGGGTTGACCGATCGCCATGTGATTGCCCTAAAAAACCACAAAATGCCGGACAGCGTTGAAGCAGAACTGGCATTGGTCGCAGACAAAGCTTACCGAATTGTAACGTTGACGGACCCCGATTACCCCCGGCTGCTGCGCGAGATTCCGGATCCGCCGCCCTTTTTGTATGTATACGGCCAACTGGAGGGTGATTCAGGAAAACTTGCGGTGGTCGGGTCGCGCAACGCAACCGGTTATGGGTTAACCACTACCCGAAGTTTGTGTGCGAGTCTGACCGCTTATAATCTGACGATTGTCAGCGGCATGGCCCGAGGAATTGATACGGCCGCCCACGAAGGTGCCCTGGCATCCAAGGGAAAAACCATCGCCGTACTGGGCAGCGGCCTGGAGCGAATATATCCGACCGAAAACCGGAAACTTTGTCACCGGATTGCTGAAAATGGTGCTGTTGTATCGGAATTTCCATTGATGGCGGAACCCGAAGCGCATCATTTTCCGATCCGCAATCGGGTGATCAGCGGAATGTCGCTGGGAACCGTTGTGGTGGAGGCAACCAAAAAAAGTGGCTCTCTGATTACGGCGCGCCTGGCTGCAGAACAGAATCGCGAGGTGTTCGCTGTACCCGGCAGTATCCAGTCATTTAAAAGCACCGGCACGCATACACTCATAAAACAGGGCGCCAAGCTTGTGGAACATGCCCAGGATATCATTGAAGAACTGGCGGCATTGATTCAATTCAGTCAGCGCCCCCCAAACGAGCCGACGGGCAAAGCCGGAGTAGATTTGACTTTGCTGTCTGCTGACGAAGTCCGTGTGTTCAATACCCTTGAGCCTTACCCGGTTCATATTGACGATCTTGCCAGAAAAATTTCGATGGATGCCGGCAGACTTGCAAGTGTATTGTTAAAATTGGAACTCAGCGGCCTGGTCCATCAGGCACCGGGAAAACTGTTCTCCATTTGCAAAGGATCCGATACTGAAGGCCGCTAAAGGATTCAGCGTTCAATATTCGCTATTTATAAATATAATCTTATATTAATTACTCAGAAACGATAAAATCAACCTGGCGATTACGCCACTTAACCGGAACTGGTGCAAACAATGGCAGTAAGCAAACCATTAGTCGTCGTAGAATCACCCACTAAAGTAAGAACCATAAAAAAATATCTCGGCAAGGATTATAACGTCGCAGCTACCGTAGGACATATCAAAGACCTTCCGAGCAAAGAAATGGGCATTGATGTCGAAGACGGATTCAAGCCCAAATACCAAAATATTCCGGGCAAACAAAAAGTCATAAAAACCTTACGAGCGGCCGCCGGAGACACCGGCGATGTCTATCTGGCCCCGGACCCGGACCGCGAAGGTGAGGCCATCGCCTGGCATACCTCCGAAGTGTTGAAAAAAAAGGGCCGTAATTTTCATCGGGTACTATTTCATGAATTGACCAAAGATGCCATACGCAAAGCCATGGCAGCACCCGAAGCGCTTGACCTCAACAAATATGAAGCCCAGCAGACGCGCAGAATACTTGATCGCCTGGTCGGCTACCAGGTGTCACCGCTTTTATGGCGCAAAGTAAAAGGCGGACTGAGTGCCGGCAGGGTTCAGTCGGTGGCCGTCAGAATTATCTGTGAGCGCGAGCGGGCTATCCAGGCCTTTGTCCCCCTGGAGTATTGGTCGGTCACAGCCCATCTGGAAGGTGATACCCCGCCGCCCTTTGCTGCCAAGCTGGTTAAAAAAGACCAAAAAAAGACTGAAATCGCCAATGAAAGTGAAGTCAACCAAATATTGGAAGACCTGGACGGGGAATCATTTGTTGTCGATAAAATCCAGAAAAAGGTTACCAAAAAAAATCCGCTGCCGCCCTTTACCACCAGCAAACTTCAGCAGGAAGCCATTCGCAAACTCAGGTTCAGCGCCCGTAAAGCCATGATGATTGCCCAACAGCTCTATGAGGGCATCGATCTGGGCCCTGGTGAGCCGGTCGGGCTCATCACTTATATGCGCACGGATTCCACCAGAATTGCGGCTGAGGCGGCCGCAGAAGCCCAACAACTCATCCTGGATCGTTTCGGCAAGGAATATGCCCTGGATAAGCCGCGCTTTTTTAAGAATATGAAAAAAGTTCAGGATGCCCATGAGGCTATCCGGCCCACATCGGTTTTTAATACGCCCGACCAGGTAAAAGCCCATCTTACACCGGATCAACTGGCCCTGTACCGGCTCATATGGCAACGCTTTGTCTCTTCCCAGATGACCCCGGCCCTTATTAACCAGATTTCAGTATCCATAAAGGCAGGTGATTACCTGTTTAGCGCCAGCGGGTCTTCGGTGAAATTTCCCGGCTTTATGGCACTCTACATGTCCGTGGATGAGGAGATCGCCAGCGAATCCGAGCAGAAGAAACCCAAACTGCCCGAACTTTCCCAGGGAATGATTCTCAAACTCAACAAGCTGGAGCCAAAACAGCATTTCACCATGCCGCCACCGCGATTTTCCGAGGCATCCCTCGTAAAAGAACTGGAGGAAAACGGCATTGGCCGCCCCAGTACCTATACTTCCATTTTATCGACCATCCGGGATAAGGGTTACGTCGACCTGGTCTCTGGTTACTTCAGACCGAGCGAACTTGGTTTTATCGTCAATGATCTGCTGGTCCAGAATTTTCCGGATATATTCGATGTCGAATTCACTGCCAAAATGGAAGAGAATCTGGATCAGATCGAATCGGAAAAAATCAAAGCGTTACAGGTGCTTGATCGTTTCTACAAGCCGTTTAGCCAAGACCTGGATTCGGCATCCGAGGGGATGCTTAGCGTTAAAGGCGTGGGCATACCCACCGACCTGAAGTGTCCCGAATGCAACAAACCGTTACGCATTAAGGTTGGCAAGAACGGACATTTTATTGCCTGCAGCGGTTATCCTGATTGCACTTACTCCAATGACTACAACCGTGATGAAAAAGGCAATATACAGCCGGTGGAGATATCTGAAGAAGAAGCCACGGATAAAGTCTGCAATAAATGCGGCAAACCCATGGTCATTAAACGGGGGCGCTATGGAGGATTTCTGGCCTGCAGCGGTTATCCGGAATGCAAAAGCACCCAGTCCCTGAATTCCAACGGCAACGGTAAAAAGATCGGCCTGCAGTGCCCCCAAAAAGACTGTGCCGGAGAGATTGTTGAACGCACCTCCAAGCGGGGTAAAATTTTTTATGGCTGCAACCGCTTCCCCGAATGCACCTTCGCTACCTGGGACAAACCGCTCAACCGTGAATGTCCGGTTTGTGGTGCCAATTTTTTGGTTGAAAAAACCACCAAAAAACAGGGAACCTTTGTCTGCTGCATGACGGAGGGTTGTGGATTCAAAGAAAATGCTTGACAATCAAATAGTTCATTGTTAACTCTTTAAGAAACCAAATTCAATTGTGTTGGAAACATGTCAAAAACAATCGCTATTAACAACCTTATCGGTCTTATTCTCGTCCTCGCCGGAGTCATTATTCTCTGCGGCGAGCACAAAGGGTTGATAATGGCCTGATTTTACCCAACATACCAAAAAAAAGTCCGTTATCAGCCCAAGCTGGTAACGGATTTTTTTTTGAAAGGAAAGGCAAAATGCAACTAACCGGCGCACAAATTTTAATGGAAGTATTGAAAGAAGAAGGTGTCGACACCATTTTCGGGTATCCCGGAGGCGCTATCATCGATATCTACGATGAACTGGCCAAGACCGACATTCACCATATACTGGTTCGACATGAACAGGCTGCTGTGCATTCGGCCGATGGGTATGCCAGGGCCTCCGGTCGTGTGGGTGTCTGCCTTGTGACGTCGGGACCGGGGGTAACCAACACCGTAACCGGTATTGCATCCGCGTATATGGATTCTGTTCCCTTGGTTATTCTCAGTGGGCAGGTACCGACGGCGCTGATCGGCAATGACGCCTTCCAGGAAGTCGATATTGTGGGCATTACCCGCCCCTGCACCAAGCACAATTATCTGGTGATGTCCATTGAAGACCTGGCGGTAACGGTTAAAGAAGCCTTCTATCTGGCACGCTCCGGCCGACCGGGCCCCATCCTGGTGGACATTCCCAAAGATATAACCAAAGAAACGACTGAATATTCTCCGGGCAAAGCTGTCAAACTTAAATCCTATAATCCCACCTACAATCCGAATATGAAGCAATTAAAAAAAATCGTCAAGCTCATCGAAAGCAGTGAAAGGCCGATGATCTTTGCCGGCGGAGGGGTTATTCTATCCAAAGCATCCCGGGAGTTAACCGAGCTGGCACGCAAAACCCGGATCCCGGTGACAACCTCGCTGATGGGTCTCGGGGCGTTTCCGGAAACGGATCCCTTATCCATGGGGATGATCGGCATGCACGGAACATACCGGGCCAATTTGTGCACGTCGGCCTGTGATTTGATGATTGCGATCGGCGTTCGATTTGATGACCGCGTTACGGGAAGAACCGATGCGTTTGCCTCCCAGTCCCAGATTGTGCACATCGACATCGATCCCACCTCCATCCGTAAAAACATCCCGGTAACGATTCCTGTTGTCGGAGATTGCAAAATCAGCCTGGAACATTTGAATCAGTTGATCGATCAGGTTGAACTGGGAAACCTGGACGAAAAAAGAAAGCCTTGGTTTGATCAGATCCAGGAATGGAAAAACACCAATTCGCTGGCCTATGAACAAAAAGAAACGATTAAACCTCAATATGTGGTTGAAAAGCTTTATGAGCTGACCAAGGGTCAAGCCATTATCACGACCGAGGTCGGTCAGAATCAGATGTGGGCGGCCCAGTATTATCAATTTGACCAGCCCAACCATTTTATAACTTCAGGGGGCCTCGGAGCCATGGGGTTCGGGCTTCCGGCCGCCATCGGCGCCCAGGTTGCTTTTCCGGATAAAACAGTGGTGGATATCGCCGGGGACTCCAGCATTCAGATGAACATCCAGGAAATGGCCACAGCAGTGCAAAGCGGCCTGCCGGTTAAGATTGTGATCCTCAATAACGGCTATATGGGCATGGTCCGACAATGGCAGGAATTATTTTATGGTAAACGTTACGTTTCCACCTGCATGGATTGTGCTCCTGATTTTGTAAAACTGGCCGAAGCTTATGGAGCGGTGGGCTTAAGGGCCACAAAGCCCGGCGAGGTTGAGTCGGTGCTGTCGGAAGGTCTTAAAATCCCGGGACCGGTGATTATGGATTTTGTTGTCGAAAAGGAAGAAGGGGTTTACCCCATGGTGCCGGCCGGAGCCGCCATCACCGACATGCTGCTGGTATAGTCTCTTTGAAGTGGATTTTATGTATTTCGGGATCAGTATTTTTAAATTGCTACTGGTGCTACTCAAAGAAATGCCTAAAATTGGAAAATGCCTAAAGTGCCTAAAATTAAGGAATTCTGTCGATTTTAGGACGCTTAATTCGCACACCGGGCATCGATTGTTCTTAATATGATAGAGCGAAGCAATTCCACCATTTTAGGCACTTTAGGCAATTTAGTCCGCCTCAGGCGGATTAGGCATTTGCGGGTTTATCCAATCGGACGATCATGCATGGCGAGGTTGGATTGGTAACTAACTTACTTGAGGGGAAACCGAATGAATGAACAAAAACACATTATGACGATGCTGGTCGACAATCAACCGGGTGTGCTTTCCAGGGTGGTCGGGCTGTTCAGCGGCAAGGGCTTCAATATTGAAAGTCTGTGCGTCGCGCCGACCATGGATCCGCAGGTGTCAAGGATTACCATTGTTACAATGGCTAATCTTCCGGTTATCGAACAGATCGAAAAACAGCTGAGAAAATTGATCAACATCATAAAATTGCGCGATATGACAGGGCCCAGGGCCGTTAAACGCGAAATGGTGCTCATTTGCGTCAGGGCCAAACCGGAGTCCCGGGCCGAAATTTTGCGAATCGTTGATATTTTCAGGTGTAAAGTTGTTGATGTCGGCACGGAGCATTACATTATTGAGGTCACCGGAGATGAAGGCAAGTTGACGGCCCTGATCAACCTGTTAAGCCCCATGGGCATCCAGAAAATTGCCAGGAGCGGATCGTTGGCCCTTTACCGTGAACCCAAATAGTTTCAATCAAATAATTAGATAAAAAAAGCGAGGCAATCATGGCACAGTTTAATTTCGGAGGTACGCTGGAGGATGTGATAACATCCGATGAATTTTCTTTGCAAAAAGCAAGAGAGGTCCTGAAAAATGAAACAATAGCCGTTTTAGGCTACGGTGTTCAGGGACCCGGTCAGGCCCTGAATCTGCGTGATAACGGCATTCGCATCATTGTGGGGCAACGTGAAGGAGGGCGGACATGGAAGCGTGCGGTTGCCGACGGTTTCGTGCCGGGGGAAACCCTGTTCCCCCTGGAGGAAGCGGCAAAAAAAGGGACTATCATCCAGAATTTGCTCTCCGATGCCGGCCAGGTTGCCACCTGGCCCCAGATTAAAGCCTGCCTCAATTCCGGGGATGCGCTTTATTTTTCCCACGGCTTTGGCATTGTCTTCAAGGATCAAACCAAAATCATCCCTCCGGATAATGTGGATGTGATTCTGGTCGCGCCCAAGGGATCCGGTCGCAATGTGCGCAACAATTTTCTGGACGGAAGCGGCATTAATTCCAGTTTTGCCGTATTTCAGGATTTTACGGGCAATGCCCGACAAAGAACCCTGGCCCTGGGTATTGCCGTCGGATCCGGCTATCTGTTTCCTACAACCTTTGAAAAGGAAGTTCACAGTGATCTTACCGGTGAGCGTGGTGTCTTGATGGGATGCCTGTCCGGGGTTATGGAGGCACAGTATAATCTTCTGCGAAAACACGGGCACAGTCCGAGCGAAGCGTTTAACGAAACCGTTGAAGAGTTGACCCAGAGCCTTATCCGGCTGGTGGCCGAAAACGGCATGGATTGGATGTTCTCCAATTGCTCGACAACGGCACAGAGGGGCGCCCTGGACTGGAGTCCCCGATTCAGGGATGCGGTGACACCTGTATTTGACGAGCTTTACCAGAAAGTAACCTCCGGTGAAGAAACCAAAAGGGTCCTGGAGGCCAACAGCACGCCGGATTACCGGGAAAAATTGGACAAGGAATTGGATGCCCTAAAAAATTCCGAAATGTGGCAAACCGGCGCCACCGTCCGCTCGCTGCGGCCCGAAAATAGGAAAAAAGTATAGCCATGGAACCTATCTATCTATATGACACCACCTTGAGAGATGGAACCCAGGGAGAGAACATCACCTTTTCCGCCGATGAAAAAGTCAAAATCGCCCTGCGGCTGGATGATATCGGGATTCATTACATCGAAGGTGGCTGGCCCGGCTCGAACCCCAAGGATATGCAGTTTTTTGACCTGGCCAAACGGGTGTCACTGAAAAATGCCCGCCTGGTCGCATTTGGTTCCACCCGCAAGCCTGGAACCGCACCGGAGCAGGACCCAAATCTGCAAGCCCTTCTGGCCGGCGGAACGCCGACGGTTACGATATTCGGCAAAAGCTGGGACATGCACGTCGAAAAAATCATGGCCAATAGTCTCGAAGAAAATTTGGCCATGATCAACGACAGCGTAAGATATTTAAAAGGCAACGGACGCGAAACCATCTATGACGCCGAACATTTCTTCGATGGCTATAAAAACAATCCGGATTATGCCGTCAAAACCCTGTTGGCCGCTCGGGAAGCCGGAGCGGATTTCATCGTCCTGTGCGATACCAACGGCGGTACCCTGCCCTTTGAAATTGATTCAATCTTCAAAGCGATTCAAAAACGGATAGTTGACAGCGGTGATGCCGGTTCAGCAGGGCTCACCGTCAAACTGGGGATTCACACCCACAATGACTGCGGCCTGGCCGTGGCCAACTCCATCACCGCCGTGCATGCGGGTGCTGTCATGGTCCAAGGCACGATCAACGGCTATGGAGAAAGGTGCGGCAATGCGGATTTGACTTCGGTTATTCCGGTCCTGGATCTGAAAATGGAAAGGCCCTGCATTTCCGGCGACAATCTTAAAAAGCTCAATTCCCTTTCCCGCTATATCAGCGAAACCGCCAACCAGGTACCCTTACACAATCGGCCGTTCGTAGGTAAAAGTGCATTCGCTCACAAAGGCGGCATTCACGTGAGCGCCATTATGAAAGCCCCAAAGGCTTACGAGCACATGGACCCGGCTTTGGTCGGCAATCAGAGACGGGTTCTGGTTTCGGATATGTCCGGCAAGAGCAATGTCGTCTATAAAGCGCGGGAACTCGGCATTGAGCTGGACACCAATGGCTATGACAGCGGGAAAATCGTAGCTGAAATTAAGCAGCTGGAGCAGCAGGGATACCAGTTCGACGTCGCCGACGGCTCGTTCAAGATATTGATGGAAAAATTTACCGATCAATTCGAACCGCTGTTTACACTGGAATCCTTTCGCGTGACCATCGAAAAAGACAAGGACCGACCCTGCAGTTCCCAGGCCACAATGAAGATATCCGTGGGAGGTAAAGAGGAGATCACCGCCGCCGAGGGTTACGGCCCCGTCAGTGCACTGGACAATGCCTTGCGAAAAGCCCTGGATCGATTCTTTCCGGATCTGGACACCATGCGCCTGGTGGATTTCAAAGTGCGTGTAATCGACGGCAATCGTGGCACCGCTGCCAAAGTCCGCGTATTTATCGAATCCCGGGACCAGGATCAGATCTGGAGCACCATCGGGGTTTCGGAAGACATCATCGAAGCCAGCTGGCAGGCACTGGCAGACAGCTTTCAATCCAAGCTGGCAAGAGAAAATCAAATTCGCAGCAATAAAATTCCCGAGCAGGAAGAATTGCCGATTTTTAACACCAAAGGAGCTAGAAAATGACCGATCGTGTAATTATATTTGACACCACATTAAGAGACGGTGAGCAGTCTCCGGGAGCCAGCATGAATACCGCTGAAAAATTGCGTCTGGCAACCCAGCTGGAAAAACTGGGTGTCGATGTTATAGAGGCGGGTTTCCCGGCAGCCTCCGAAGGTGATCTGGAAGCAGTTTCCCGGATTGCCGGCAAACTTGCAAGAACCGAAGTCGCCGCCCTGGCCCGCACGTCCAAAGACGACATCGACCGGGCCTGGAAGGCTATCAGCCATGCTGCCAAACCAAGAATCCATACCTTTATCGCCACATCCGACATCCATATGGAATATAAGTTAAAAATGTCCCGGGATGAGGTCGTAAAGACCGCTGTTGAAGCCGTCAAATATGCCAAAACCTTGACCGATAATATTGAGTTTTCCTCCGAAGACGGATCGCGCAGCGACCGCGATTTCCTGTGCCGGGTATTCGAAGCGACCATTGATGCGGGCGCCACAACCATTAATCTTCCCGACACCGTAGGGTATGCAGTGCCGGAAGAATTTGCAGGCCTGGTAAGCTATGTCATCAACCATACCCCCAACATCCATAAAGCGGTATTCAGCGTGCATTGTCACAATGATCTGGGGCTGGCAACCGCCAATACCCTCGCCGCCATCAAGGCCGGAGCCCGTCAGGCGGAAGTAACCATTAACGGTATCGGTGAGAGAGCCGGCAACACTTCCCTGGAAGAAGTGGTCATGGCCCTGCACACCCGTCAGAATATTCTGCCTGCCACGACCAACGTTAACACCGAATTCATCCATCCGACCAGTCGCCTGACTAGCATGATTACGGGCATCATCGTGCAGCCCAATAAGGCCATCGTGGGGGCCAATGCCTTTGCGCATGAAGCCGGCATCCATCAAGACGGCGTTTTGAAAAACCGTATGACCTATGAAATCATGAAACCGGAAACCATCGGCCTGAGCACGAACAAACTGGTCCTCGGCAAACATTCCGGCAGACACGCTCTGCGCGAACATCTCAAGGATATAGGGTATGATCTGTCAGACGAAGAACTCAACCTTGTTTTCGAGAAGTTCAAGGAATTGGCCGATAAGAAAAAACATATTGTGGACGAAGATCTTGAAGTAATTGTCACCGAAGGCATTCTGCGCACCTCCGATGTTTTCCAGCTTGAATACCTGCATGTGATCGCCGGAACGACGGTGCTGCCAATGGCCAGCGTCAAACTGAAGATCCAGGGCCGATCCGTTCAAAGTGCCGGCTACGGAAACGGTCCCATTGATGCCGCTTTTAATACCATTGCCAATCTCACCGGCACCGAATCGGAATTGCAGCGATTTTCCATCAGCGCTCTGACCGGCGGCACCGATGCCCAGGGGGAAGTCACCGTGCGCCTGCGGGAAAACGGCCTGACGGCTCTGGGCAAAGGCGCCGACCCGGATATTATTACGGCCAGCGCCAGAGCCTATGTCAATGGATTGAACCGATTGGAATATCTAAAATCGCATCCGGTCAAAGAAGCAGCGGGATTGTAAACGTGTTGCGGGTTACGGGTTACGCGGTTCGGGTTGCGGGGTGCGTGGTTCGCGTTGCGGGTTACGAGTTTCGGGTCGAACACTCCGCCTTGCGGCCTGCCCGATATGACGGGCCTCTTAGGCCATGCGAGCGGTTCCGCTCTTGAAATAAATCTTGAAGCATGAATATGGAACGCTAATCGCACACCTTCAGACGCGTAACACGCACCCCGCAACTCGCAACCTAGGTCTCCAGCGTCCCGACGATATCCATCACGCTGGCAATGTCTCTTTCGATCAGAAACGCTTCAATGCCATCGATGATTTCGGTGGTGACACCGGGATTGATAAAGTTGGCCGTTCCGACCTGAATGGCGGACGCACCGGCGATGAGAAATTCCAGGGCATCTTCGGCGGTCATGATCCCCCCGATGCCGATGATGGGTATTTTTGATTTCTGGGCCACCTGCCAGACCATGCGCAGCGCCACGGGCTTAATCGCAGGTCCGGATAATCCTCCGATAATATTAGCAATTTTCGGACGACGGGTGTTAATATCAACGGCCATTGCCGAAATCGTGTTGATCAGCGAGATGCAGTCTGCACCGGCTTCCTCCACGGCAGTCGCGATTTCCGTAATATCCGTTACATTCGGAGACAGTTTTACGATCAACGGTTTTGATGTTTGCTGCCGCACAGCTCTGATAACACTGTATGCTGCTTGGGGATCGACGCCAAACGCCATTCCACCGGCTTTTACATTGGGGCAGGAAATATTGACCTCAATTCCATCAATGGCCGCCACCTCATCAATGCGGGCCGCCAGTTGCCGGTATTCTTCTTCGAGCTTGCCATAAATATTGACAATTAGGGGCGGATACAGATTCTGCAAAAAGGGCAATTTTTCTGTGATAAATCCTTCAATACCGACATTTTCAAGGCCGATGGCATTGATCATGCCGCAGGCGGTTTCCACAACGCGAGGGGGTGGATTGCCCCTGGTCGGCTTGAGGGATAATCCTTTAACGATAATGGCCCCAAGCCGGTTTAGATCCATCAGATGATCAAATTCCCTGGCGTAGCCGAAGGTGCCGGAGGCCGTCATCACGGGATTTTGAAGTTTCAATGCCCCGATATTTACTTTTAGATTCGGTTGTTGCATCATGATATGAATTTTCGCTACCTTTAACCGGTAAAACTCGAAACCTGCTGCAACTGGGTTTCAATTAGCAAATTCAAAATTCTCCGATTTATTTTCCAGGCGCTTCTTAATTGCCTTAACCTTGGCTTCCAGGTTCAACAGGTAAGCAGGTTCGATTTGTTTGGGTTCTTGAATCGGATCGTATTCAATGGCCTTGATCCGCGGTATAACTTTGCTCATATCACCGCCTTCTTCGATCAGGGATGTCTCAACCATGTTTAAAAAATCCCGGCAGTGAGTCATTGATTTTTTGAAGTAATTTTTCGCGTCTTGGCCGTCAAGGGCCTGGCGGTGCCCCAAACATAGGACTTCGAATGCCACCGCGCTTAACCGGCTCATGGATTCGTAATACTGATCGTAGTCCACAAGCGCTTCAGAGACAATATATCCGGTCGCATCCGGTATCCCAGCAGCTTCTGAGCATAACAAGACTTTTTTCTGAGGGATGAAATAGCTCAGGCAATCCCGGGTATGCCCGGGTGTTTCAAATACCCGAACGGTTAAGTCCCGGGACATTTCGATGGATTCCCCATCTTTTAACGTAATATCAACCCCGAAAGACTCAAATCGATCGAACTCGGCCAACTCAATTCCGATGCTATTGGCCAACTGTTCAGCAGCCCGGGTTAGATTCAGCATCAGTGCCAGGGCGTTGGGGCGGCCGAGCACATTTTGGGTTTTTTCGGAAGCTACCACTTTAAGCATCGGAAAAGATTTCTTAAGTACAGCAACCGATCCACAATGATCAAAATGAGAATGAGTCAAAAAACAGTAATGAAGATTGCGATGGCCTAAAATTTGACGGATCCCATCCGCATAGATTTTACCAAGAAAAGCCAGACCGGCATCAAAAATAGCGGGTTTTTCGCCGTCAAGAAGATAGACCGGCATGGCCGGAGGCCCCACCATGTATAAGCCTTCGATAATTTTACCTGCTTTTTTAAAAATCATGAAGCATTGGTCCCGTCTAAAATACATTGCCAAAACAGAATCATTGGCGCTAATATACCTTTCAGATATAGAATATCTTTCAGACGATGGCAAGCTGTTGTTTGAAAGATTGGTTCGGTATGAGGTTTCTGCTCTTAGCCCATATTATGGGAGAATCTATAAGTAAAAAATGACCCGCACGTACACCAACGAAAAAAAGATTGCGTTAATATCCGCCCCCTGGCCTCTTTACAACCGTCCATCCATTCAGCTGGGTACCCTCAAGGCTTATCTCCAATCAAGGTACCCACACATGCGGGTTGACGCTCATCACTTTTATCTGGAGCTGGCCGCATCCCTGGAATACAAACTCTATCAGGAGATTTCAGAGCGCACCTGGCTGGCGGAATGCATCTATGCCTCCCTGCTCTTTCCGGAACGTTTTGAAGCCATTGATAGCTTGTTTAATCGAAATGTGAGCTTAAAGCCCATATTAAAGAAAACCGGGTTAAAAAAAATTGCCGCCCAGGCAAAAAAAATATCCGATACCTTTATCGACAGGCGGCCCTGGGAAGATTATTTGCTGGCCGGATTTTCGGTTTCCCTTTGTCAGCTCACCTCCAGCTTGTATTTTATCAAACGCCTCAAGCGAAGGTTCCCGAATCTTTGTATGGTTATCGGCGGTTCGTCTTTTTCGGGAACATCCCCAGAGGCACTCTTTGAATTGCTTCCTGAAGTAGATGTTGTCATAAACGGTGAGGGAGAGCAGCCTTTGAGTCAATTGGTCGGGGGTTTGAAAGAAGGTTCCAACTTAGATGACTTGCCCCCGATCGAAGGCGTTATAAGGCCAAAATCCGTTTATAACGATGAAGACAAAAACACCTTCAGTCAATTGAACAGTCTGAACAAACTCCCACCCCCGGACTACGATGATTATTTTGCCCTGCTCAATTCGTTTAAAGCGCAGAAAGTGTTCTTCCCTGTCCTGCCGATTGAAACATCACGGGGATGTTGGTGGAAAAAAACATCCCCATCGGGCAAATCAAGCGGCTGCGCATTTTGCAACCTTAACTTGCAATGGGAAGGATACCGCAGCAAAGATCCAGCCCAGGTGGTCGACGAAATCGACCGTTTGACCGGAAAACACCAAAGCCTTTCAGTGGCCCTGGTGGATAACGTGCTGCCCAGGAAAAATTCCAAAAAAATATTCGAAAAACTGAGCCTGTTGAAAAAGGACTTGGGAGTATTTGCAGAAATTCGGGCTACCACATCCAAACCTGAATTAAAAAAAATGGCGCAGGCAGGTGTGCAGGAGGTCCAGATCGGCATTGAAGCGCTCTCCACCTCCTTATTAAGAAAGCTCCACAAAGGAACAACTGCCATTCAGAACCTGGAAATCATGAGAGACTGCCAAGCATTGGACATCGCCAATTATTCCAATCTCATCCTGCATTTTCCAGGCAGCGACGAACAGGATGTTACCGAAACCATGCGCGCCCTTGAATTTGTCACTCCCTATCATCCCCTCAAAACCGTGGCCTTCTGGCTGGGGCTGGGCAGTCCTGTTTGGCTTGATCCCAAGGCTTTTGGAATCAGATCCGTCTTCAATCACCCCAACTGGGGTGTCTTATTCCCCAAAAAAAACCTTTCCCGGATGCAGTTCATGATTCAAGCTTACCGGGGCGACCTTGGATACCAGAGAAAAATCTGGGGTCCGGTGGAAGCTAAGGTTAAAACCTGGAAAAAAACCTACAGCGAATTAAATGGCGGTGCGCTGCGCTCTCCAACACTAAATTTGCGTGATGGCCGCAATTTTCTGATTATTCACCAGCGGAACCTCAACTCTGAAACCATCAACCATCGTCTGGTCGGAACCTCCAGGCTAATCTACCTTTTTTGCCGACACCATCGGTCAATCAAACGCATTCGAGACCGCTTTCCGGCTTTTTCCGAAGACAAAATCCTGTCTTTTTTGAAAATGATGGTTAACAAAAAACTGATGTTTGAAGAAAAAGACCGGTATTTAAGTCTGGCCGTAAATGTCAAACGTTTATAGAGTCGAAAAATTGACGGTTTTTTTACAAAGCATCCCTGTGGTTGCGATCTTATTCTTTTATAACTATCTTAAATTTATATATATATTAAATTTTTGTATTTTTGGCACAGAATTTGAATAGTTAAATAGCCATGTAAGAAATACGGCTTCTCAGGTGTGCGTGCATCTTTTCTGACGGACTTCCAAATACAAAGTTGAGAAGGTACCACATGAGAATAACGACATTTAGGGAGGCCTTTCCCAAGAGCAGCGTCAAACGTGACCCTGCTCTTTTTTTTTGCCGCCAGCAGACCAGTCACTGATGTCCAACCTAAACGGAATGCGTTTTTGACAACTTTCGTTAATTCAAAAAAAATCCTATCCCATTCTATTTACCGTCAATTAGGTTCAAGTTTAGTGTTAATATGACCGATAAGAGGTTTAACTATATCTAATAAAAGTGAATTAATTCAAATCAAGCATTGATCGTCTATCGCGACGTGGCTTTCGAGAGGTTTTAATGACTAAAAAAAAGCTAAATATCTCCCTGGATAAAATCGGTCTTGTAATTGTCGGAACCGGTGCATCGCTGTTTTATTACTATCTTGAAAAATCAATGGCCCAGGGCCAGAGCCTGGGCAGTTTTATCACCATCGCCATCATATTGCTAATCAGCATGTTTACCCAGCTGCTGATCAACAATATTAACCGCTCTCGAGAAGCGCTGCAGGAATCAAATGAGACTTTAGAGCAAAAAGTTATTGCGCGCACCAAAGAATTGCACGATTCTGAAGTGTTATATCGTACTATTTTCGAAAATACAGGGGCGGCCACCATCATCATCCAAGAGGATATGAACATTTCCCTGGCCAACTCTGTCTTGGTAAACATGTCCGGGTTTGGCAAAGGAGAAATAGAATTTAAAAAAACAATCGTTGATTTTTTGGATGAAAAAAGCAGCCGCGCTATTCTAAATGATGAAGGGTTTTTGAATAACCAGGAAAACCTCGAATGCAAATTTATCAACAAAGAGCGCGAAGAAAAAGACATTCTCCTGACCATTACAACCATTCCCGGAACTGAGGATCACGTCGCATCCCTGACGGATATTTCAGCGCTTAAAGAAGCCGAGCGTCAGATTTCTCACCAGGCCTTTCACGACACCCTCACCAATCTGCCAAACCGTGCGCTTTTCATGGAGCATCTGGGCATGGCCATCAAGCGCGGAAAACGGCGGCCGGATTACCATTTTGCAGTTCTATTCATGGATATTGACCGTTTCAAACTGGTCAACGACAGTCTCGGGCATTACGTCGGTGATAACCTTTTAAAGGCTTTTGCAAAAAGGCTCCAGGATTCTTTGAGGGATATCGATACCCTCGCCCGTCTGGGTGGTGACGAGTTTGTCATCCTGGTCGAAGACATTGAAAACGAAGATTATGCCAGCATAGTGGCAGAACGCCTTCAGCAGGCGCTCAAGCGCCCTTTTATGGTCAACAACAAGGAAGTTTTTGCACCGGCCAGTTTTGGCGTGGTGCCCAACACCAAAGACTATGATCTGCCGGAAGATATCATGCGAGATGCCGATGCGGCCATGTACCACGCCAAGGAACAAGGCCGGGCCCAATACAAAGTATTTGATAAAAAACTGCATGAAAAAGCGCAGCACCTTTTGCAGCGCGAAACCGATCTAAGAAAAGCGATCCACAGCAAAGAATTTGTCAACCATTATCAACCGATTGTTTCCCTGAAAACAAGGTCGGTGGTGGGTTTTGAATCCCTGATTCGCTGGAATCATCCCCAGCTGGGATTGATTTACCCGGACTCCTTTATTTCGATTGCCGAAGATACCGGTTTGATCATTCCGATCACCCGCCTCCTGCTTCAGGAAGCCTGCAGCGATTTGAAGTCATGGCAGGATCAGATTGCGCATCTCCAAAAATTAACCATGAACATCAATATATCCAGCAAGCATTTTCTGCTGCCGAGCCTGCTGGACGATATCAAAGATGTACTCAAGCACACCGGTTTGCCTCCCGAACATCTGAAACTGGAGATCACAGAAACCGCCTTGATGGAGGATGTGGAAGAGACGGTGCGGCACGTAAATCGATTGCGAGATTACGGTCTGCAAATCGTTATCGATGATTTTGGTACCGGTTATTCATCACTGAGTTACTTGCAACGTTTACCGATCGATACCCTCAAGGTGGACCGGAGCTTTGTGTCGCGAATTCAAAACACACCTGACGGAAACAGAAACATTGTCGAGGCCATAATATCCCTGGCCCACCGCCTCGATATGATCGTGGTTGCAGAAGGGGTGGAAAATCTCGAACAGCACAGCATACTCTTAAACATGGAATGCCAATTCGGCCAGGGATATCTGTTCTCCAAACCTATTCCCAAAGACCAGGTTGATGAGCTCATCCAGAAGATGCTGGAGTTCTCCCGGAAAAACCCGGGGCTATCCTACCCCTTGACCGACGAGCTATCCAACTAATGGTCAGGGAGTTCTCTCCAATTGTTACCTTGTTAAAACCCTATCTAATTTATGCTCCTGCCCTCCCCTCGGGTTGACCCGGTGCGCCAAAATTTGCTTGCCTGTGAATTGTGGTGGTGATAAATTTTAAATAACATCAGAATTTTTTCTAATTCTCTTTTTTTACGAGAAGACTGGAATCGAAGAAATGAAGACAGCAGCACTGTCAACAGAGCAGCAGGCCGGTCAGCGTTTAATGGTCGGCTTTGAAGGAACCGGGCTCAATGAAGACCTCAAGGATCTAATAAATCGCCTCAAAATCGGCGGAATCATTCTTTTTGCCGCAAACCTGGAATCACCTGACCAGATAAAACAACTGTGCCGGTCAATTCAGGACTATGCGAAAATCTGTCAACAGCCGCCTTTGTTCATTGCCGTTGACCAGGAGGGTGGCCAGGTGGCCAGGCTGCAAGAGCCTTTTACGATATTTCCGGGCAATCCCCACATGAAATCAGAAGAGGATGCCGTCCATTTTGCAGAAATCACGGCTGCTGAATTGAACCAGGTCGGCATTAACATGAACATGGCCCCTGTTATGGATGTCTCACCCGAGGGCTCCGGCAGTATCATGGTCGAACGCACATTCGGGGACAATCCGACCTGGGTTTCGCGCCTGGGTGTAAGGGTCATAGAGCATTTGCAGCTAAACAATATTATGGCGGTAGCCAAACATTTTCCGGGTATCGGACGAACGACACTGGACTCTCACATGAATATGCCTGTCCTGCATGATGACCTGCCCATGATGGCAAAGTTTGATTTGATCCCATTTGTGGCCGGTATTCAGAACGGCGTCAGCGGAGTAATGCTTTCGCATATATTTTACACCAAGCTTGATCCGCAATGGCCGGCCAGTTTGTCGCCTCAAATTGCCAAAAACCTGTTACGCAAGCAATTGGGCTTTGATGGTCTTGTCCTAACCGACGACCTTGATATGGGAGCGATATCCAAGCACTACGATATTCATACCGCCATTCATCAGATACTGGCGGCAGATATTGATCTGACCCTCATCTGCCACAAGGGGCCGAATATTGAAATAGCTTTTGAAAAAATATTGAAAGAGATGACCGACTCCCCTGAAATAAAAAAAAGGGGGCTCGAATCAACAGAAAGAATTATGGGGGCAAAAAGAAGATACCTGGGTATGCATAGATAGAGACTTTGCACCCTACAAGTTAAACTTTTATTGCTCTGGAAAAGCTTTATGAAAAACATCGAACATCGAACGTCCAACATCGAACGTCGAATGAGACAAAAGAGCAAGAAGTATGCGCATGGCGAGTTTCAAAACAGTTGAAAGGAGACAGAGCTAGTAAAAAATTGAAATCAAATTGCGGAGCGCAGCGACATCATTATTCAATGTTCAACGTTGGAAGTTCGATGTTCGATGTTCAGCCGTTAGATGTTGGAGGTTCAATTATTTGACCTTAGAAAAAGCATCGTCTCCCAGATCCGCTTCAATTCCGGCCACAAGGTAATGATAACCTACAGCCGCTATCATGGCCGCATTATCGCCGCAAAGGTGAATTGAAGGGATATGTACGCTCATACCCCGGAGGCCGGCATCCGTTCTAAGCTTCTCCCTGAGCCGGCTGTTGGCGGCCACCCCCCCCACCAGCGCAATGCGATCGCAGCCTTTTACGGCAGCAGCGTGGATTACTTTGTGAGTAAGAACGTCCATGATTGCTTCCTGGAATCCGGCGGCAATATCCGGAATCTGCTCTTGGATTTGATTCCGGTGAGTGGTAGCATACCTGTTGACAGCCGTCTTAATTCCGCTAAAGCTAAAATCAAAGCTGGTTTTGCCGAGATATGATCGCGGGAATTTTATCCTGGTTGGATCGCCCTGATTTGAAAGGCGATCGATAATGCCCCCACCCGGATATCCCAGGTCAAGCATTTTGGCAACCTTGTCGAAGGCTTCGCCGGCGGCGTCATCTCTGGTCTGCCCCATTAATTCCAGCGTAATATGATCGGTTACATGATAGATGCTCGTATGACCTCCGGATGCCAGCAAGGCCACAAAGGGAAACGCCGGCGGATCGTCTTCCAGAAAAACCGAATTAATGTGACCTTCGATATGATTGACCCCTATCCATGGAATACCCAGCGCATAGGCCGATGACTTGGCATAGGAAAACCCCACCAGCAAAGCACCCACCAACCCGGGCCCTTGGGTAACGGCAATGGCATCGATTTCAGTCAATCGCAAACCGGCTTTGCCCAGGGCTTCGTCAACCACCGGAATAATGGCTTCAATATGCTTTCTCGATGCCAGCTCGGGCACCACTCCGCCGTACCGATGATGAACTTCAACCTGGGAAGAGACCACCGAAGCCAGAATCGAGGTTCCATCCTTGACAACCGCGGCAGCGGTTTCATCACAGGAAGTTTCTATGCCTAATATATTCATATCGTAGGAAATGCTCTTGCGGAGTGGAATAATGCGCAGTCTTTCACCGGTGGATATTGGCCTATTTTCTTGGTACCCTCCGGGTACCCATTTTGCCGGTGCCTCAGCTGTGGCAAGGCGGGTTGCTTTCGGATCCTTTGACCAGCCATCGAAAAAATTTTGATAATCGGCTGTCTGTTTTTTCTGTTAACGACTCTTTTTTCGGTTGATCCGTTTTAGATGCTGTCATTTTCATTCCCAGGTGATCCGTTGACTGGAATCCCTGCATTCCATGATTTCGCCAATCAGATAAGCTTTTTCGTTCATGGCCTCCAAGCGCTGCAATACATCGGTCGCTGCTTCATCAGGGACGATGGCAATCATGCCGATTCCGTTGTTGAATGTTCTTCGCATCTCGGCGTCGGAAACATTTCCGGCCTGCTGTAAAAATGAAAAGACGGGCGGCACATCCCATATTTCCGATTGGATGGAGATATTGCAGGCCTTGGGGACAATTCGAAGAATGTTGTCCTCAATCCCACCGCCGGTGATATGGGCAAGGCCATGGACCGGCAAATCCTTTAAAATGCTTAAAACGGATTCGACATAGATCTTTGTCGGCGTAAGCAGTTCTTCGCCAATTGTTTTGCCGAGTTCCGGGACATAATCATCTATCTTCAATTTGAGCCGGTCAAAGCAGATCTTGCGAACCAAAGAATAACCATTGCTGTGCAGGCCGCTGGAAGCGATGCCGATGAGTCTGTGTCCCACCCGAACTTCGGTGCCGTCGATGATCTTACTGTTATCGACGATACCAACGGCAAAACCGGCCATATCGTATTCGCCATCCTGATAAAATCCCGGCATTTCTGCAGTTTCACCACCGAGCAAGGCGCAATTAGCCTGTTTGCAGCCCTCGCCGATCCCTTTAATGATTTCGGCCACCTGCTCACTTTCGAGTTTGCCCAGGGCCAGGTAATCAAGAAAAAAAAGCGGTTTGGCGCCTTGCACCAGGACGTCATTGACACACATGGCCACCAGATCGATACCGACCGTGTCATGCTTGTCGAGCATAAATGCTATCTTAAGTTTGGTGCCAACCCCGTCTGTGGAACTGACCAGTACCGGCCTGTCAAGATTGGCAAGATTCAATGAAAACAGACCGCCGAATCCCCCAATTTCCCCGATAACACCGGAGCGGGAGGTTTCTTTGGCAATTTCATTGATGGTGCTGATCAGTTTGTTGGCCTTATCGATGTCAACTCCGGCGTCCGCATATTTTAACGAATCGGACATGCTTGCCTCCCGTCAAAAATGTATGATGTGAAGTGGTTTCAAAACCACGCCCTGAGGCGGGCAAGCCTCAGATCACGTCCAAAGATCCGCCTGAGGCGGATTAGATGGGCTTTTGAAAGCACTTCTAAGAAAAGTTCTTGAAAATTAGTCTTATTCAGCTTAAAAGTCAAAACAATTTTTTTGACTTCCTCCCCCCGCGGTTGTATTATTTATAACTTAATCGGGGCATTGGGAAAATGCCCAATCCGCCATGGGAATCGGCCATCAGGCGTCGCGGCGTCGCAAGGCGCCGTTTCTTTTTGTGAACCCTGGCCCTACAGGAAACATTTCCTATGACTAAATTTGCAAGACTTGATCGTCTTCCGCCCTATGTATTCGCCACCGTCAATGAAATCAAAATGGAGGCACGCAGGGCCGGAGAAGACATCATTGATCTGGGAATGGGTAATCCCGATCTCGGAACACCGCAGCATATTGTCGATAAGTTGGTTGAAGCTTCCCAAAAGCCCCAAAACCATCGTTATTCTGCGTCTAGGGGAATTACAAAATTGCGGGCCGCCATTTCCGACTGGTATCAACGCCGTTTTGATGTTGAAATTGATCCCGACACGGAGGCTATCGCGACCATCGGTGTTAAGGAAGGCCTGTCCCATCTGATACTGGTCACCGTTCGGCCCGGGGATGTGGTGTTCACCCCGAACCCGACTTATCCGATTCATCCTTACTCGGCAATTATCTCCGGCGGAGATGTGCGCGGAATTCCGCTGGGCCCCGATCAGGATTTTTTTGATAATCTGATCAACGCTACCAAACAAACATGGCCGCGACCGAAGATCCTCATTATCAGCTATCCGCACAACCCGACCACTTCAGTTGTCGATCTTGAATTCTTTCAAAAAATCGTCGATTATGCCAGAGAGCACAAAATCCTGGTGATTCACGATTTTGCTTATGCCGATCTGGTTTTTGACGGCTACAAAGCCCCCAGTATGCTGCAGGTAAAAGGCGCCAAAGAAGTTGGTGTGGAATTTTTCTCCCTGTCGAAGAGTTACAGCATGCCGGGCTGGCGGGTCGGATTCTGTGTCGGAAACAAAGAAAGCATCGCCGCCTTGCGCCGAATTAAAAGTTACCTTGATTACGGAATCTTTCAGCCGATTCAGATAGCCGCCATAATAGCCTTGAACGGTCCCTACGACTGCGTGGAAGAGATCCGACAGACATACCGGGAGCGCAGGGACACACTGATTTCAGGCTTGAATCGCTTGGGCTGGGACATACCCAGTCCCAAGGGCACCATGTTTGTATGGGGAAAAATCCCAGAACAGTACCGCAAAATGGGTTCTGTGGAATTTTCTAAATTTTTAATCAACCAGGCCCAGGTGGCTGTTGCGCCCGGCCTGGGATTCGGCGAATACGGTGATGATTACGTGCGATTCGCCCTTATTGAAAACTCCATGCGCATTAATCAGGCGGTAAGGGGAATTAGGAAGATCTTGTAATCAACAAGAACATCAAGTGATAGTTCCGAATCAGAAGTATTTGCTTATTCCTGGTAATTGTTATTTGTGATTTCATAACATTTAGTGAAGTTTATAATTTAGGTGCAGTCACATAAAAAGGGGATGTCGTTAAATGAAACAGATAAATATTGGTCTGCTCGGCTGCGGTACGGTCGGCACCGGTGTAGCCAAGCTGCTCATTGAGAACAAAGATCTTCTCACCGCACGGGTCGGAGCTGATTTAAATTTAAAATGGGTGGCGGACATCGACATTGAAACCGACCGGGGCATTCAATTTCCGGCAGGTGTTTTAACCACCGATGCGCAGAAGATGTTGAACGATCCTGAAATTGATATGGTCATCGAAATGATCGGCGGTCAAGGAATTGCCAAAGATCTTATGTTACAGGCCATTAGCAATGGGAAACATATCGTCACCGCCAATAAAGCCCTGCTGGCCGCCCACGGGAATGAATTGTTTGCCGCCGCAGCCCGCAAAGGGGTTGACCTGGCGTTTGAAGCCAGTGTGGGCGGATGTATGCCGACCATCAAGTCCATGCGGGAATCCCTGGTGGGCAACCATATCAAATCAATGTCCGGAATTCTAAACGGCACCTGCAATTATATCTTATCCAAAATCGAAGATGAAGGGATTTCCTTCAAGGATGCATTGGCCGAGGCTCAGCGCAAGGGGTATGCCGAAGCGGATCCAACGCTGGATGTTGGCGGTTTTGATACCGCCCATAAAATTGCCATCCTGGCGGCCCTAGCCTATGGCATGGAAATCAATTTAAAGGATGTATATATCGAAGGCATTTCGAGAATAACACCCCTGGATATAGAATTTGCAAGGCAATTCGGCTACCGGATCAAACTGCTGGCAATCAGCAAAATTCAGGATAACAAGGTGGAGGCCCGGGTTCATCCCACCATGATCCCCTTAAAAAATCTGCTGGCATCCATCAGCGGAACGGTGAATGCCATCACCATATGCGGAGATGCCGTCGGCGATATATTATTATACGGGCACGGGGCAGGCATGATGCCCACCGCCAGCTCCGTTGTCAGCGACATCGTTGACATCGCCCGCAATATTTTATCCGGCACCGTCCGCCGGGTATCGCCCCTATCCTATCAACGCGAGAGCATCCGCAGGATACCGGTATTGCCCCTCGATGATCTGGTGACCCATTATTATTTCAGATTTGCGGCCCTGGATCGTCCCGGCGTTCTTTCAACGATTTCAGGCATATTGGGAAAATACGACATCAGCCTCCAGTCGGTCCATCAGAAGGGCCGTAAAACAAACGGTTCCGTTCCCCTCGTCATGCTTTCACACCGGGCAAAAGAAGCCCATGTCAAGCGGGCACTGGCTGAAATCGGCAACCTGAATGTTGTCAGTGATGAACCGGTGCTCATTCGAATCGAGGATAATGAATTGGATTGATAAATTAGCATTCAGAAAGGAAAAATCAGGCTGCCATGTATATTGTATGTTCGGATCTAGAGGGCATTTTTACACCTGAAATTTGGATAAATTTTGCCGAAATAACGGGGATTGAGGAACTGCGGCTAACCACCCGGGACATATCCGATTACAATGTTCTGATGAAGCGGCGCTTAGCTATTCTAGAGGAGAACAACCTCACCCTTGATGATATCCAGGCCGTCATCCGGAAGATGGAACCGGTTGAAGGCGCCCTTGATTTTTTGAACTGGCTGCGGTCCCTGGTAGAGGTCATCATCGTTTCTGATACCTATGTTGAGTTCGCCGGACCATTGATGGAAAAACTGGACCGCCCGACCCTATTCTGCAACACCCTGTCGGTAAACGGAAAGGGGGCCATTACCGGCTATAACCTGCGGCAGCAGGATGGCAAGAAAAAAGTGGCTCTGGCGCTGAAATCTCTGAATTACCGGGTAATCGCCATTGGTGATTCCTATAACGATATCACCATGCTTCAGGCGGCCGATCATGCCATATTGTATCGACCGCCGGACAATGTGCTAAAAGAATACGCTGAATTTCCAGCTGCCTTTAACTACGGGGAACTTAGGGAACGGCTTTTGGATATAATGAACCATTTCTAAACTTAAACCTGAGAAAGATTACCTTATCCGAATTTAGAAAGCACAGACGATGTTAAGCCATCGCACAACATACCGTGTCATCTACGGAGACACCGACAACATGGGCCAGGCCTATTACGGCAACTATTTTCGCTGGTTTGAAATCGGCCGCAGTGAAATGTTTCGATATCTGGGACTGTCATACAAAGAAGTCGAAGACAACGGGATTTTTCTTCCCGTGGCCGAAGCGCACTGTAAATACGCCAGCCCGGCTAAATACGATGAAGTTCTGGTAATTGAAACCGCTCTCGACCCGACAATCAAAGCCGGCATAAAATTCGATTATAAAATATTTCACGAAGACGGGCTCACATTAGTGGCTCAAGGCTATACGCTGCACCCGTATGTCAACACTGACGGTAAAGTGGTACGACCACCCAAATTTATGAAAGAAATCCTCGAAAAAGCGAGGGATTAAAGATTGGGGATTATTTCGATTTGGGATTTTGGATTGCAGATTTCGGATTTTAAAAAGGAAAATGTCTTTTTTTTAACTTAGCCGCGCAACTTGGCTCAAAATTAATCGAGGATCAAGGATCGAGCATCCAGGAACGAGAGACCATGAACATTGATATTTCAAAATTTGATCAAACCCGCTTGATGGTCATCGGTGATTTGATGATTGATGAATACGTCTGGGGAAAAGTTGATCGCATTTCTCCGGAAGCCCCTGTTCAAGTCGTAGCCGTAAAGAATCAGGACTACACCCTGGGCGGGTCTGGCAATGTCGTCAACAATTTGATGGCCCTGGGTGCCAGAGTATCTGTGCTGGGTGTCATCGGCAAGGGAAGCGACGGCAAGCTTTTACTCAATAAGTTAGATGCTCTCGGAGCCGACACCCGGGGCATCATCCAGGAACCCGGGCGGCATACAACCAAAAAAACACGCGTTATCGCCGAACACCAGCAGGTGCTTCGAATAGACCGGGAAACCAAAAAGGAAATCTCGGCCCAAACATTTAAAAGTATCATCAAGCATGCCGAAAAAATCATTCCGGATGTTGATGTGATCCTGATCTCAGATTATGGAAAAGGGTTGATAAACCGCGCGATGATAAAAAGCCTGGTTCAAATAGCTCAAAAGCATAACAAAATCACCATTGCCGACCCCAAAGGACTCGATTTCACAAAATATGCCGGGGTAAATCTGCTCACCCCCAATAAAAGGGAAGCATCGCTGGCCAGCGGTATGGAGATTACAGATGCCAGGACGCTTGCAGAGGCCGGAAAGGTGCTGCTTGATAAATCCGGTATCGAAAAACTCCTGATTACCTGTGGCAAAGAGGGTATGATTCTTTTCGAGAAGGATGGCAAACCGGCTAAAATGGCTACTAAAGCCCGGGAAGTTTACGATGTGTCCGGCGCCGGTGATACCGTTTTAGCCGCACTGGGGATAGGAATAGCGGCCGGCCTGCCACTTAAAACGGCCGTTTCCCTGGCCAACACCGCCGCGGGTATTGTCGTCGGAAAAGTGGGAACCGCCACTGTGACTCAAAAAGAGCTTTTACAGGCCTTGAAGCTAACCGATGCTGAAACCGTTCCCAAGCACAAAACCTTGAAGGAGCTTTCCGAGCTTTGCCGGAAACTGCAAAAAGATCGAAAAAGGATTGTCCTGACCAACGGCTGTTTTGACCTTTTGCATGTAGGCCACATCAAGCTTTTCGCGGCCTCCAAAAAACTGGGGGATGTGATGATTGTTGCCATTGATGATGATGATTCCGTAAGACGCCTGAAAGGTCCCGATCGGCCCGTTATCAGCGTCACCGAGCGCGTTCGCATTCTCAGTGCCCTCGACAGTGTGGATTATATGGTCGTATTTGCTAACAGTGAATTGAATAAAATCATTGAACGCATTCGACCGGATATTTTGACCAAAGGCAGTAATTACGACTCTGAAGAAGTGCTGGGACGGGATATTGTTGAAAATTACGGGGGACGGGTGGAATTAATACCGATTACCGAAGAGATATCTTCAACTCAGATAATTAATACAATTAAAAAAAGTGATAAATCTCCGCAAAACTCCTGAGGGTATCGTATTTAAAGTCCTTGTCCAGCCAAGATCATCTAAAAATATGATTGCCGGTCTTCACGATGAGGAACTCAAAATAAAGCTGACCGCACCGCCGGTGGACAACGCCGCCAACCAGATGTGCCTTAAATTTCTTGCCAAATCCCTCAGCGTCTCAAGATCCGCCCTGGAAATCATCGCCGGCCACAACAGCCGCCACAAGCAGATACTTTTGCGGTCTGATCATATCAATCCATCCGCTGATGAATACAACAACCTCAAACACCTGATTGAAAAACTGGCTGAATCCTGAATTTCCCAATTGAGCGAAAACCGCTCAATTAGGTGTTAATCCGCCGCAGGCGGATTGGTTAATCGTTATTGAAATTCGATGACAACCTCATTTTATATTCCTATCATGGATGAGGTACAAAAATAGGTTATGAACTCAAATGGGGTTACTTTAAATTGCCTGCCCGGGTTGACAGAAAGCCCTTGACTAATTATTGTTGTTCCGATACAGTTCGACTTTACAAAAAATGATGCGGGGTGGAGCAGTCTGGTAGCTCGTCGGGCTCATAACCCGAAGGTCGTTGGTTCAAATCCAGCCCCCGCTACCAATAAAAACAAGGGCTTACAGCTAATCACTGTGAGCCTTTTTTGTTGGGTGTGTCGTAATTGGGTCATTTTTGCCAAACAAGTTAATGACTTTCCCTCTCTTTTCAGGCTCTGTCTGATCCATTGGTTCTGCCTTCTCTGCAGGCGCTTCTGCCGTCCCAGCATG